>SDBU01000179.1_pt1 | contig 90792 bp, 125 predicted proteins | sample 2277071 | NCBI WGS metagenome assembly SDBU01 (sample SAMN10397929, study PRJNA504765) | marine sediment metagenome | isolation source: marine sediment core GS08_GC12, 126 cmbsf | place: Arctic Ocean: Gakkel Ridge, Loki's castle | collected 2008
GGTAGATGCGTAGGATAGATGTCTTTGTAATCTCAGCGTAACGTATCGTTGCCCATGTACCACTACGTTGTACTTCTCCCCGTGTGTATGGTGCTGCAAACAACAACGCCACCTCATCTACTATTTCGTGGTTACGCTCAAGATAGGATTTGGGCTCACGTGTTTCTTTTGCACCTTTACAAAAGGCACGGAAGCGGCTAGCGATGGGTGGGTGTAGCACAGTAGCGATACCCAACTCCTTAGCAATTGCATCCGCCTGTACATCACCACCAATGCAATCCCCATGGTGCAATTCCGCCGGGCATAAGTCCGCTAACAGTGCACGCAATGTGTCGCGCTGTGCTTGGGTCATACCCTGGCGTGTGCCGGTGTAACCTACAATAAAGTTTTTCATATGTACTTAATAGTCTGTTACTCTGCTCAAGTCAAAACCTATAGGTTTTACAATTGCCTTTCGCCAAAGACTTGTAAAGGTGATATGCTTTGTGTTAGCTTCTGGTAGCAGTACGGACAAGCTCGCACCTCCTTAGATGGTACTAGGGACTAGGCAAGCCCTCCACAGTGTGGTAAAACCATGGCACGGGAGGGCTTTTTCACTTGCCAAAACTACGTAACGGTGCATCACAATTTGCACTAGTCAACTCCAAGCTACAAGCAGTTGGCGCACCAAGGACAGAAGTGTTCATGGGGCACAACTACCTAGTAGTTCCTGCCGTGCTTGTTCAAGGGCAAGTGCTCTACAACAATCTTGGCGCTACGTTCCTGCCCCCAGATGAGATCAATGCGGATTGGGCTGAGGAGTGGAACGGGGCACCTGTTGTTATCAACGATCATCCAACACGTCGTGGTGTAGCCGTGAGCGCCCACAGCCCAGAGGTGATGGATGCTTATGGTGTTGGTTTTGTGTTTCGTGCGCGTGCCGTTGCTGGTAGCGTTGCGCAGTTGAAGGCAGAGGTATGGTTGGATTTATCTCGGGTGGAGCAGCTTGAGGAGTTGGCGGAAATTGTACAGCACTTGGAAGAACAAGAACCCGTTGAACTATCCACCGGCTTCTTTGCCGCCACGGAGGAAGTGAGTGGTGTGTTCAACGGTGAAGGGTATGATAAAATAATGCACCCCTACGGAGCTGACCACTTGGCGATCTTCATTGATAAAGTGGGTGCCTGTTCCGTCGCCGATGGTTGTGGTTTGGGTGTTCAGCGAGCAGTCGCTATAGATGGTGGGGATGCTGAGAGTGAAAACCTTAATGCTAACATAGAAGGAGAAGCCATGCCGGGTAACGAAGAGGGTGAGAAGCTGGGGCTCCTGAGCAGACTGGTTGAGTTTCTGCAAAAGGATCTAGGCAAGACGCCCGATGTGTTATCTCCTACACCAAACAAGGAGGAAGGTACAGGGTCCGAGTTCCGTTGCCTTCTACGCCGCCTCAAGGTAGCAGAGTTGACCAATGAGGAGATTGGCACAGCTATCGGGCGTAGTGCCGAGTGCATTGGTTTGGCGGAGCGGGGCCGCTTGCCGGAAGATCCCACTGTAGAGACTCTGGAGAAGTTGCGCAACTTGGCCAAAGAAAAGGATGTGGTAACAAACATCGATAAGAATCTTTCAGACGAGGCACGTCGGAGATTGCTAGCTGATGTGTTGCAGGCCACTTATGGTGGGGAGAAGATTTGGGTTTGGATTGAAGCGATGTTCAGTGAGCAGCAGCAAGTGGTCTATGCTGTGGAGTCGGATGCAAAGTTGGATAAGTTGTTCATGGTCGCTTTTATGCTAACCGAAGATGGTACGGTTACGCTGGGCGAGCCGGTTGAAGTGCAAAAGAAAGTGAGTTATGAACCAGTCACTAGCGTGACAAACACCAAAACAGTAGAAAAGGAAGAGGAGGGTAAGATGAGCACCGACCCCAACAAAAAGGTCGCGAACGCAAATGAAGCCGCCGCGGAAAAGAAAGCCGCGGATGAAAAGGCTGCTGCGGAAAAGAAAGTCGCAGATGAGCAGGTTGCAAACGAAGCTGCTGCTGCGGAAAAGAAAGCCGCGGAGGAAAAGGCTGCTGCGGCAAACGCAGAAGAAGAAGTGGTCACTGTGAAAGCAGTTGATCTCAAAGCCTTGATGGACAAGGTGGAGAACTTGGAAAAGGTCACAGCCCCGGCTGTAGACGCACAGGAGAGAGAGCGGCAGGTGCTTGTCACTGAGTTGACGGCGAATGCCACAGTTCCTTTCAATCAGGCTGAGCTGGAAGGGAAGCCGGTTGAGGAGCTACGCAAGCTGCGTGCGATGAGTCGCGGCGAGGACTACGCCCTACAGGGTGGACCACAGGCAAGCAATGCAGCAAGTGCGGATGATGGGTTTGCAGAGCCGGTGGCGTACTTTACGAAGAAAGAGAAGGGGGGCGATGAGTAATGGGGGCCAAGCAAACGATAGTACTCAAAGGAAACTTCGTTCGTAAAGAGGGCGAAGCGTCCGGTGCCATTACCCCCGGACACCTGATCGAGTTTGGCGGTGCGAATGATATTGACGTGCACGGTGTAGCAGCCGGTCTTGCACGCAAGGCATTTGCGTTGGAAAACAGTCTCATTGGTGGTGCTATCAGTGATGCGTATTCCACAGGGGAGACGGTGCAGTATGGCGTTTTCAATTCGGGTGCGGAAGTCTATGCGCTGTTGGCCTACGGTGAGACCGTGACCAAGGGGCAGGGCCTAGTAAGCGGCGGAGATGGTACGCTGGCTTTGGTGGGCACGAGCGAAGATGACGTGGTTGTGGCGTTTGCCAATGAGGCCAAAACCAACACGACCGGTGGTGCGGCAGTTCGCATCGAAGTCGAAGTGCGCTAAGAAAGGAGCATAGAGCAGATGTATGATCTCATTGGTGCAAAAGATGTGGTCGACCGAGTTTCAAAGGTATCAAGTTTGAAAGGGATGCGACCGCAGCTGACAAGCAATACGCAGCACAATATGGCGACCAATGCCACGCTGCGGAAGGACGAGTGGGAACAGATCGACGAACGGGTCAACGAGGTGATGCGGGAACGCCTTACAATTGTTGACGACATACGTGCACGTGGTTTGGTAACACAGGTTAGCATTGGTACCATTCTGCGGGTAACAGAGCGGTTGGAAGAATGGAGAGACGCGGAAATATCGTTTGATGGCGACACCGCGCCGAAAGAAGACAAGACCAGTTTCAAGCAGCAGACCATTCCGGTGCCTATCATTTCCACAGGCTTCAGGATTGGTTTCCGGCAGCTCGCTGCTTCACGCTCCCGGGGTGAGCCGTTGGACATGACCAGTGTTGCGTCAGCGACCCGTAAGGTTCGCGACAAGATGCAGGATCTGTTCACCAACGGTTATGGGCAGGGACCAGATGCTAACACCATCCCCGGACTGGTCAATGCGGACAATCGGTTGCAGGTAACTCTGGACACCGATTGGGATGATTCAGGTGCAGAGATCATCGAAGATATACAAAAGATGATTGCGGCGGCTTATGCTGTCAACCTGTTTGGTCCGTTCTACCTGTACATCCCGACGAACTACTGGGCAACAATCCAGGGGGATTACAGTACCGCGAAGGGTGATCGGACGTACATGGAGCGGATGCTGGCCTTCAATGAGATTGAAGCCGTCCGCCCGTTGGATTCACTGTCTGACGACAATGTGTTGTTGGTGCAGATGACGGACGATGTGCTAGACATGTCGGAAGCACAGAGCATCACCACAGTGCAGTGGGAAACTACGCCAATGGTTACGGAGTTCCGGGTAATGGCAATCGGTGGACCGCATATCAAGTCCATCGAGACAGCCGCCGGAAGTGGTTCCACAATCAACGGCATCGTGCATTTGTCATAAGCCTAAGCTCAAAGAGGTGAAGTATGCCCTGGTACAAAAACATTGGACAGCCGGACTGGCGTCGACCCTCGGGAGAGGTAATACCCTTCGGCGAAGTGTTTGAGGCTACGAACAGGGAGCATTCACGCATCATGCGCAGGGCGCGTTACGCCCTGCGTGTGGAGCGTGTGCCTGAACCTGCTGTAGTTGTAGTGGAAGAGGAAGTGGTGGATACGTCTACTACCTCAGACATTGGGGTGGAAGGTACGGACACCGTGCCTGACATAGAAGAAGATGAAGATACGGATGTTGAAAAAGAAGACACAGTGCAAAACACAGTGCAAGACAAGAAGGATGCACCAAATGTTACGAAGGTGAAAAAAGATTTGCCGCCGTGGCCATTGGTGATGAAGCCAGAGCTTTACAAAAGGATGCACCCTAAAGGCCCTAAGATCAAATTGGCAGAAGCATACGTTGCCGCTGGTCGTGGGGGTGGGGAGGCCGCATGATACACCGTAACACTGGTGCTCCCTTCAGGCGTGCGGACGGGAGCACTTGGCACCGTGATGCCGAGCATGAGGCCACGGCGGAGGAGTTGAAACGGCGAGCGTATAAGTTGCGGTTAGTGGTTACACGTATTGCGCCAGCACTACAAAAGAAGCGTGAGGATGGTTGGCCATTGGCTATGCAGCCAGAGAGGTACTTGGCTATATCGCCGGAGGGAAAGCACGCTCCACTTGCGCGTCAAATTGTAGGTGATGCACAATCTCCACTGAGTGAAGAGTTGGCTATGGAGGAGGAGGAGCTTGACAGTGGCACGGACCAGTGAGCGTCAAGTCAAACAAATACTATCTACATCTTTAGCATCAGCGCAGATCAATGCGTTTATCGATGATGCATCTTTGTGGGTAGATGAAGAATTGGCGTCTGAAGGTTTCTCTGCTAGCCGCTTTGAGATCATTGAGCGGTATTTGGCCTGTGCGTTGATACGGTTGCGAGACCTTGGGCTTTCGCAATTGAAGCTGGATGATATAAATGAGAAGTATCAGGTAGATCCAGAGGTAACGGATTACCTAATACGTGCAGCCGCCTTTGATAGCTCGGGTACCGTGCGCCGTTACTTCTTAGCGGGTAAGGATGTACGCACTGCGGGAGCACGTGTTGGTACGCTATACGTGGATGAAGCATGAGCGGTAGCGTAGCACTGTTACGGCATGTGACACTCGAGACGATAGAGGCGGAAGTGTTTGCTTCTGTTGATGGGCAGGGTACGCCGTCCTACGATTCACCTATGGATGTTGAAGCCCGTGTGCTACGCCAGGATAAGTTCACAGCCACAGGTGATGGTTCTATGCTCAAAACACAACTAACCCTTTGGATTCCAGCAAGCGAGGCAACGCAACCTGGGGAGCAGGATAGGATTACATACGAAGATGAGCAGTTCATTGTTGCTATAGTCAAAGAAGTCAAGGACAGCACTGCGGCAGTAACACACCGCCGTCTTCGTTGTAGGAGAGAGTAGCATGAGCAAAGCGTCTGAGCGTAACAAAAGAGAATTCAAGCGTGCGGAGAAGAAGCTCAAACGCTTGAGTAAGAACCTAGACAAGCGCCTACCTAGCGGGCTGCGCATGATTGGTGAAGACATCATGCTGGATGTAAAAGCAAGCCGTCCCGGTGCAGGTGTACCCGTGGACAAAGGGCCGTTGCGGGCATCCGGGCGTGTAGAGTCCATAGGTAGTGAAGTGCACTTATCGTTTGGTGGTGTGGCTGGAGCTTACGCTCTAATACAACATGAGGAAATGAGCTTCAGGCACACTGTAGGGGAGCCCCGGTATTTGGTTCGTGGTGTTGAACGTTGGCAGCCAAACGGTGTAAGCGGTCGTCGGGCTTTACATGAATTACAATTGGCTGTGGATGATGCAGCTAAAGGGCGTGAGAGTATTGGCATTAGCTTGGCTTCTTCCCACTCAGGGGCTTTTAGCTCAGCATGAGTGCTGTTGATGATGTATACGATTTCCTAACGGACCAAGGCATTGCCGGTGGTTCTACAGGCTGGGATTTGCTGCGCCGTCGTCTCATGGATGCGCCCGTTGGTAATCCTGTAGTTGTTCTTACAGAAGACGGCGGAGGGCAACCTGAAATACCAACCGATGAGGGTATAGGTGACAGTGCTTTACAGGATGTTGGTGTACACGTCACAGTTCGCGCAGCCCCGTGGGATGGTGATGCAAGTGCGGCGAAAGCTATTGAGATTTATGACGCACTCCATGGGTTACTGGATACAGAAGTGGGCTCCACAACTTACATGAGAGTGCGAGCACGTACATCTGAACCAGTGTTTCTAAATTTCGATGATCAAGGAAGGCCACGCCACACGATAGCATTTCTATTGTTGGCACTTCAGTAAGAGGATAAAGGGAACGCACATGCGTTGGCATGTAGCACGTAATATCATATCACAAAACTGCGCATTGTGCGCAACTGGAGGATAAAAATGAGCAAGTATTTGCCTCACGGTACATCAATAAGCATCGGTAGCGTGGATATCGGTGGCCTCGTTTCAGTGAGCCTCCCGGATCGTAGTAGGGGCGAAGCTGAAACCACGGACACGGACTCAGACTTTGATCGTGCGTACATCCCCGGTTTACGGGAGACGGGGCAAGTTGCTATTACGGTACGCCACGATCCAGACGATGCAGGGCAGATTGCGTTGGAGACAAACTACAATGCAGGCCAAGTAGCAGCAGTTGAAGAGTTTGTTATTACACTACCAGATGCAGCAAGTCTTGCTACTGGTTCACAAACGTACACGTTCGATGGTTTCGTTTCTGCTCCACTCGCTGGTGATTTGCCGTTGACAGATGACACGGCGGCAGAGCAAACCGCGACGATCAAAATCACTGGACCTGTACAAATCTCGTAATAAATGCGGGGGGAGAGTTCACAGATGGCCAACACTACACCAACACCAACACGCGGGGTGCCACTTGAAATTGATGGTACTACGCGGTATCTCCGTTTCTCACTCAAAACAATGCGTCTAATCCGCGAGAAGTTAGGCGAGGATATTTTAGAAAAGGGCGTAGCTGCCCAGGCGATGGGGGATGTGCTTTATCTTGCGCTGAAGGACAGCGATCCTGAATTGACGTTAGACATTGTAGAGGACATGATTGATTTGGAAAACATGCACCTCGCTAGCGCGGCGATCATTGCAGCTACAGGTCAGCGTGCTGTTGTTGAAACAACAGAGGTAGAGGAGCAAGAAGGGCAGGAAGAGCCAGGCAAGCAACCGGACCCTCCCACGCCCACGCTCGTAGTAGAAGCACAGAGTGTGGGGGAAGTGGAGAAGGACAAGATCCCGTCGGTAGTAGTAGGAGCACCACCGATAGAGAGTTAGAGCAGTGGGCAGCCGCAATAGTTATAGGTATCCCAAATGATTTGTATTGGGACCTAACACAAAAAGAAATAGTGGCTGTTTTTGAACAGAAGAATAAATACGATGAGGCGCAAGAACGTGCTGCTGTTTTACGTGCCGGGCTGGTTGCTTCAACTATGGCTAACATTTTCCGTAAGAAGGGATCGCCACGGGTACACCCCGCAGACTTCTTGGTAAACAAGGAGCGCCAGCACATGACAGTTGAAGAGGCACAATTACAGATGAATCGTTGGGCAGCTTCTGTTAATGCCTCGCACCCGCAAAGGAATGATGCATGACCACTGTATTAGATCGCATCAAAATTGTGCTCGAAGGCGATACGGTGAAGTTGACCAAGTCCTTGCTAGGTGCACAAAGAGCTATGCAGCAGGCGGGGCAGAAGATGCAGAAGGCGGGGAAGGCAATGACCACCCGTCTTACTCTACCATTACTTGGTATAGGTGTGGCGAGTACAAAAATAGCCGCGGACTTTGATGCATCCATGCGCAAGATTGTAGGGCTGGTAGGTGTCCCGGTTGAGCAAGTAAATGAGTGGCGTGAAGATGTAAGACACCTTGGTGTAGAGTATGGCATCTCTGCAAAGAAAGCTGCTGATGCCCTGTTCTTTATCACCTCAGCAGGTTTGCGCGGGGCTACTGCATTGGAAACATTGCAAGTATCATTGCAGGCTTCCGCCGCAGGAATGGGAGATGTTGTAACAGTTGCGGACGCAGCAACCTCAGCAATGAATGCCTATGGTGAGGCAAATTTATCAGCCACTCGCGCCACAGAAATCCTCACGGCTGGTGTAAGAAAAGGTAAGCTGGAAGCAGCAGGGCTTGCTCCCGTAATGGGACGGATAACTGGTACGGCTGCGGCTTTGAATGTTTCTTTTGAAGATGTAGTGGGAACCCTAGCAGTGTTCTCCCGTACTGGTACTCAGGCAGCAGAGGGTGCTACACAGGTTCTTTCTATTATGAGCAGTTTGCTTGGAACGAGTAGGGAAGGAGAGGAGGCACTAACAGCGCAAGGGTTATCTTTGCAAGCGTTACGTGATATAGCCGCAAAGCCTGGAGGATTACTTGCAGTAATGCGCTTACTGAATACAGCTTTTGAGGGAAACCAAGAAGCTCTCAAAATGGTAATTCCTAACCTACGTGCATTCCGTGGTGTGATGAATGCATTGGCACAGGATGCGGCTGCTGTTGATGATGTAATGGAAGGTGTTACAAATTCGATTGGTATTGTTGATGCAGCGTTTGAAGCATCCAAGGGTCCACTGTTTCTTATGCGGCAAGCGTTTGAGCGTTTCAAGGAATCGCTACTCTCGCTAGGCAACGCTGTAATCCCAGTAGTGCTGCCATTGATTATAGGTTTGGGTGAGAGTATAGAGGACCTTACAAAATGGTTTGATCATCTTTCAGATGGGATGAAAAAAACCATTGTAGTTACCGCCGGGTTAGTGGCGGCAACGGGACCGTTGCTTTTGGTATTTGGTTCATTGTTGAAGATGATAGCTACTATTCAATTCGTCAAGTTGTTCAGTACTATCAAAATATTCAGTGGCCTGCTTCTTCCGGGTGGTGTGCTCTTGGTGGGCTTAGGACTTTTGGCTGCTGCCTTTTTCAAAATGCGAGCCGAGGTTGCTGCAACAGAAGCTGCAATGCTTGAGAGTACCCAAACGATGAAGAATGCGTTTGCGTTAGTCGATCCAAAATTAGCAAGCGCCCGTGTTGAACGCCTCAATGAAGTCATGGAACGACTGCAAGAAAGAGCGGATGGTTTTAGACAGCGTGCAAATGTTGCTCGAATTGCGATGATTGGTATGGCGGATGCAACAAGGACAAAGGCAACCCCAGCGCTTATAGAAAACGCGGATGCCTTACTTGCACATGCTGATGGTCTTGAAGAAACAATTACACAAATGGCAGTGTTTCGTGATGTGATGTTAGAGATGGCAAAGGTAGCTACAACGGTTGATGTGGTATCACCTGTAACAGTTCACCCTTCTTTTGTTGCAATGCAGGCCGCTTTAGTGGAGTTAGGGCATTCCTTGAGAACAGCTACAGACTTGAACGAATTATTGGGTGCCAGTTTTGATCTAACAGAAGCACGTGCAGAGGCGTACAAAGAAGCAATACTGGCAATGGTTACTGCAGGAGTGCCGTTGAATACTGTGCTCAATGAGGAAGGGGAAACACTACAAGACTTAGCTGATATGTTTGGCTTGTTGACATGGAGTATGACGCGAACAACAGAAGCACAGGAAGCCTTGATGGAAGCAGAAGCAGAAGCGGCTCTTATTGTTGCATCTGTACTGACGCCTGTAGAACGGTATGATGATGCTATAGTGCTGTTGGATAAACATCTTGAAGCTGGGCGTCTTACTCAAGAACAATACAGTCGTGCTGTAACTCAAGCGCAAGAAGCCTTGGATGGCGTTAACACTAGCACTAAGACACTTGGTGATAGCCTGAAGGGTATTGCTGCAAGTGGTATTGAAAGTGCGTTCAATAAAATATTGACGGGCACTGATGCTGCCACGAGCGCAACGGCACGGTATAAAGAAGAGGTAGGACGTTTACGCAAATTGTTGCAAGATGGTTTGTTGTCTCAAGAGAACTTCAACGAAGCTGTTGCACAGTTACGCACAGAGACAGATGGTGTTTCTAATACCTTCCGCGAATGGGGCAATGTAGCCTTGGATGTAATTGGTAGTATCATCCAAGAGATTCAACGCCTTGGGATTAAGCTCGCTGTCCTGAAACTGTTTGAGGCTGTGGGTGCGGGGACGATTGAAGGGTTTGCTACAGGTGGTTTCATGGCAGGTGGGCAGTTAGGGCTTGTAGGTGAACGAGGGCCGGAACTGGTGCGTGCTGGGAGGGGTGGTGTAACCGTACAACCACTACACAGTATGTCGTTTGCAATGGCGGGTGGTGGTAGCGGTGGTGATGCTGGCTCTCACATTACAGTGCAGATCCAGGCTACGGACGCCAGGAGCTTTACAGAGCTAATAGAAGCCAACCCCGGTGTGGTGATTGGTCCGGTTGTTCGGGCGCTACAGCGTTCAGATATGTTACGAAGGTTGATGCGATGACAGCTTTTCCACGTACTATTGCAAGTAGAGTGAGCACACCACCTGAATTCCCTGAGGGGTTTGCGCAGTGGAGTCCATCAGGTAAAGGACAGTTCCGCTCCTTTGATAACGTGGGTCGTGCATGGCAAGAGATATACTCGAGTATCAATATAAAAACGATCAACGGGCGTGCGCTTTTACGTGCTGTTAATCAAGCGTTGCGCGAGAAGATCATTTGGACAGTGCAACACCCGCACTGGCGTGCGAACTACGGGGCGGGTGGTGGTACGCCGATTGTTGCTGGTGCTGATCAAACAGGCAGCACCTTAGATATTTCTGGCGCACCAAACAGCATCACAAACTGGTTGCGTGATGGTGACATTATCCAACTCGCCGGTAAGCAGTTGGTGTATGATGCGGCGGCTAATATCAATACAGATGGTTCCGGGTTGGCTACAATTACAATACACCCACCAATCTTTGAAGGGGACAGCCCAGCAAACGGTGCGGCTGTTGAGATAGATGCAGCACAGGTTTGGTTCTATGCTGTAATTGTGAATGTACAGATGCCAGATATCGAATCGAATGGTATTATGGCCCCCGGTTTGACACTAACGTGGCGGGAGCAACCTAGCGCATGAGGAGTATAGATAGCGCAGCACTTGAGGCATTACTTGCATCTAAGGGTGAAGAGGTAATGCTAATTGCCATTACCTACTCTGGTGGCATACTGCGCATGACTACAGGGGGTCGTCCTTTAGATTGGGCTGGGGAAACGTGGGTGTCTGTTGGTGGTGGGTTAACTGTAGGCGCGATTGAAGAGTCAGGTGATCTTCGCGGCGAAGGTCTTGACCTTGTGCTAAGTGGTGTGGATCAAAGTATTGCGGCTATTCTATTGTCTCAGGAGTATCGTGGGCGCACTGTCTTTGTAGGGCAAGCAATTCTGGACCAAACAACAGGTGCAGTCACCAGTGTGATTACATGGTTTGATGGGTTGCAGCTTGACAACTATGAGATCAGCGAAAACGTAGAGCGCGGAAAACCAGCAACAAGTACAGTACGCACAAGAATGCGTCACCGTTTAGGGGAAGACGAGTTCCGTGGTATACGCGCCAATGTACATTCACATCAGCAGTACTACCCAGACGATACTTTCTTTCAGCATGTGGCTTCTCTAACCAATGAGAAAATTTATTGGGGTACCGCTGCACCCTCTCAGATAAATAGTGGTAGTGGGGGTGGTACAGGTGGTGGTGACGATGATGATAATAACCACGATGGTACGAAATTCTAATGACGGTATTAGTGCGACAACGTACTTGGCGACGTGAGCTTACAGCATGGGCCACTGACATAAGAGGTAAGCCTTATGTTTGGGGCACAACCGATTGCTCAACACTGGCACGTGAAGCACTACGTTTGCAATTTGGTGCGGATGTATTTCCCACAATACTCCAGTGGTCCTCCCTACGTGAAGCTCTTTGCGTGTTGAAAACAATAGAGGTGGAGGGTGGGTTGAGTGTGCTGTTTGCTAAGATGGGTGCACGAGAAATTATTGGACGTAAATACCATTGGCCTGTAGGTACAATTCTAATCAAGGATGAAGGTACACACCTCCCAGCTCTTAGTATCAGTATGGGTGAGTTCGTTATTGACAGCGATAAAGAAAGTGGTGTGCAATGGTGTGAGCCTGCCGCTACTGTTCCGCTTGTCAAAAAAGCCTGGCTCTTCGAGCAGCTATGTGTGGAGGGTGCTACTAATGGGTGATGTTGGTAAAATTATTGCGGGTCAACTGCTCATTGGTGCTGGTGTTGTAATTGGCGTATTCACTGGACAGTGGGGTCTTGGGTTAGCCGTTTCAGCGTATGGCGCTGGAATGATTTATGATGTAGCTAAAGGCACACGTGCCTTGGCGGATCAGCAAGGTGCAATACTGGAGAATCGTACAGGCGTCAAACTAGGATTGCCTGTAGTGTACGGTGAAGTACGTGTTGGGCCAATTGTGGCAGATGCCCGTATTGATGGTAATAGTTTCAAACGTAAACGCATGGTGATGGTTTGTGCCTTTGCACATGGCTCGGCTGATGGTACTGGTGTTGAAGCTATTGATAAGATTTATTTGGATGATGCGCTTGCGTGGGATGACGGGGTAGTACAGGAACCGTTTGCTTCTTCTATTGAGGATGACGGCGATTCATACCAAACGCGCCACCTCCACGTCATCATACACCTTGGCACAGATTCACAGGTTGTAGACTCAGTGGTCACCGCTATCTTTCCAACGGAGTGGCCTTCTACTTCAAAGGGTTTGGGTATTGCATATGCTGTGTTGCTTATGTGGTACAACCCGGACATCTACGGTGGTGGTCTTCCACGAGTTAATGCAGTCATACGTGGACAGAAATTGTATGATCCACGCACATCGTCTACAGCTTACAGTACCAATTCGGTTTTAGCTATTCGTGATTTCCTTACCGCGGATATATACGGCTTTGGTTATGAGGTTGGAGATATTGACGATGCTGATTCGTTTGATCTCGAACCGGATTACTGTGATGAGTTAGTGACACCCTATTCTGGGTTTGGTACGCAGAAGCGTTTTGAGACTAGCGGTATTGTAAACACAAACAAAGCCATACGCGCATCTCTCGCGGATCTAACAACAGCGTGTCGCGGTACTGTACTGAATGCTGATGGTTCCTGGAAGTTACGTATTCGCAAAGAGCAGTCTTCAACCGGACTGGAAGTTACGCCTACGACTACAGTTGAGGGTACGTGGAAATACATTGTACCGGGTTCAAGTCAAACCCCTAATAGTGTCATTATCAATTACGTTGATCCGGAGCGTAAGTATCAGGTAGATAGTGTACAGTGGCCAGAACCTGGACAGTCGAACCCGTTTCTAGTAGACGACAATAATTACGTGCGGCAATTACAAATTGATTTACCGTTCACAACAAATCGTTTACGTGCGCAGCAGATTGGGATGGTACTGCTACGGGAAGCGCGTGAGGGCATAAGCGTTGTAGTAACAGGCAAACAGGTGTTGCTCCCAGCGGAAGTGAATGACATTTTGGATGTGACACAACCATCACCGGGTTGGGATGCCAAACCTTTCTGGGTAGTGGCTACAAACTACCGGCCACACCAAGCGGCTGTGGACTTCATACTAGTTGAGTACGAATCAACTGTGTATGAACTGGATGAGCAGTTCCCTCAACCTATAATCAGTGATACCACTTTACCAAATCCATTCACTGTACCACCACCAACAGATATCAGTGTTGAGCCTCTTTATATCCTCGAGGCGAACGGTCGTGTGCGCCCCTACCTTGAAATCAAATGGACTGATGCAGTTGATCCGTTCGTTACCCAATATGATATTTTGGTACGTCGGATGCCGGTCCGCCGTTTGAATTGGAATATGGCTTTTGATAGTGCTGACGCTAGTTACGATAACGATCCAACGGTAACATACAATCCAGCTAGTTCGTGGATTGCGGATGGATGGCGCGTTGGTGATCGTTTTCAAGTGTATGGTTCTGTGTACAATGAGGAGGTGCCATTTACTATTTTATCGTTTGAAACAGAACGTGTTGTTAAAGTATCACCTGCGCCTGTGGATGAAGCGGCGGTTAATGTTGATGGACTGCTGCGTGTATTTCCTTATGCCCCAGTACAAACAGCAACATCAGGGGAGGAGCATGTTTTAATTGGTCCCCTTGATGTGCATTCTAATAGTGAGAGGTGGCGGGTTAATGTTGTAGTGCGTAACGTGCTAGGCATGCATAGTGTCTCAACAATGAATGTAAATAAGTGGAGTGATGACATAACGCAATGGTCAACAGTGGGACCGCCTACAATTACACCGGGACAAACAGATCCGGAGGGTGGTTCTACAGCACATTTGGTTGAGGATACAAGTGCAATTGGTGGTATGAATATCTCTATGATTACTACTGGCTTAGGTTTTACAGAAGACGGAGGGAAACTTGAGAGTGTATGGTTGAAGGAAGGATCCGCCGCTGTTACGGAAATTGATCTCTTTGATAATTTCAACGCAACTGTACGCCTTAGAATACGTGTAACATGGAACGCTGGTGTCCCCACACTTTCTATAGTGTCCGGTTCTGGTACGTTGTTTGATCCCATTGCTGGAGCGGAATCTGGTTGGTACCATATTCTGTTTATCATTGATGGTGTGGTTGCTGTAACAAACAACGAACTGCGCTTTTGGCCTGCGGGTGGTAGCACGGCTGTAGGTGACGTATATGTTTGGCGTTTTCATACGCACGACTTCAGCCGTTACACAACCGAAACATATTTGAGTAACGCACTAATGTCGCATGATGTGCTTTTGACAAACGGTGTAGTTGCATTAACAACTGCAGATGATCCTTACACTATTGGTCCTTCCGATGCTGTACTCAATGTAGATGCCATTGCAGGTACAGATTTTGATGCCTTAGTGCCTCTAGCTGTTTTGTGGCCGGGACGCCAGTTAACCCTTAGACGGACTAATAGTACAGGGCACGATGTAATTCTTGGACGATCTGGCTCTGATACAATTGATGGGGCAACATCCCTGACATTGTATAGGCAAAACGATTCTGTAATATTAACCTCTGATGGGGATGCAACATGGAGTGTAGAAGCAGACTCTGGGCGTTGGGGCTGATGCTTTTTTGTGGGTGCGGTGCATCGCCGTTGGCACCTACGTTGGATTGGGATTGCATTACACTTGATTCCATAAAGCTCTATCATGTACCAATAGCGGACAGCACTCCGGCGTTGGTGCAGTACTGTGAGAGGCAAACCACGCTTTTGTTACCATAGAAGAGTGAGGATGTATGGCTGAGCCAATAGGATCGTTAGTTGAATTTGTGAAGGGACATAAGCATCTCGCTGAAGACATGAATGCCAACTTCGTTGCGATTGTCACGGAGTTCAATAGCTTAGTGACGGGTGATGGTGAGATTGCAGTAGATTTTATTGATGCACTCACCTCGGGTGGTCCGGTTACAGTTAGGACAGAGTTGATAGTTGAAGGCGCACTCATCGCGACCACAGGGTCATTCGCAACCAGCCTTGTAGGATCAAGGCAAGAGATTGGTCATTTCTGGAACACCAACACGCAAATACAGGGTCTGTACATTCATGTAGACGGAGCAGCGCCGCACAACACATATCTTAGTTCGTCAGGTACTGCCGCAGCGGCATTGATTTTAGGAACTGGCAACAACAACGTTTTAACGCTCGGCACTGATTTATCTGCAACGTTCGCTGGCGCCCTCACCGCGACCACGATCACAGCGAGCGGCGTCGTGCAGATGAACAGTCAGACAAACTTTGTTGGTAGTAACAACGCAATGCTGGCCCCTTTCAACGTCACAGGCAACGCGGCAACTATATGGGACCGCCACGAGGGTATTTGGCTGCGTGCGAAGCAGGGTTCATTCATCATTCAGCTCAACGTGATGGACAGTCAATTACAGATCGGCGGCGGCAGTTTATTGGATACCACGCCGGTTGCCGTTTTCGACTATTTGCTTAACTCAGTGGCGTTTGCAGGTGCAGTCTCCACCGGCGCACTCACCGCGACCACAGGGGAGTTCAGTGGCGGCTTAGATTTGATCGGTGTTGAAGAAGTAGTTTTTGCAGGTTCTAATGAAACTGACAATACCAACAAAACTTTCGTTGTGACAGCACCGCATTATGATACTGATGAAGAACACGTTTCTTGTTTTGCCGCCAAGTCTTTGACCACAGGAACTATTGTTTACATAGGGGGCGGTATTGGATTCGATGGTACATGGAATATGCCGACGAGTGTTTTCATTGTCATTGGTGATTCTCCTGCAACTACTACACCGCATTATATTGCCGCGTTTGATAGTAGCAATATTCGTTTCGGAGATGCGCTCAATCTCAGTGCTTATGTTGCTATCAATACAACTACCGCACTGATGGAATTTACCGGAGACGCTAGTGGGCTTTCTTACGGTAGTCTTTATTTACACGAAGCCTCGGTAACTGTAAATGTTGTTGACGGTTCTTATGTCAAGATCACCGGTCTCACGACTGGAGAATTGAATAATGTTGGAGTATTCTCTGACGCGTTTCGGGTAAGTAAAGCTGGTCGGTATAAGGTTGATTGGCAAATAGCTGCAGATTCCGACGGTAGTAATCTTACCTATGAGTGTGATATTTTTTTAAACGGTGTTGAACAAGCTGATGGTTCATCACGTCGTAAGTTTGGTGCGGCGTCTGATTACGGTTCGTTTTCAGGTACTGCAATTTTAGATATTACCAACACGGGGCATGATCTTGATCTGCGTATAAAAGGAATAGGAACAGCGGTAGATCTTGACATATTCCATTTGGGTTTCAACATTGTACAAATAGGCGGCTCTTAACTAAGGAAAAGTACTATGAGTGAACCGACGTTGCGGTATTTACCTATTACAAAAGTGCAAGCAGACGAGTGCACAAAGTTGAATCAAATGGTTGCACAGGCGATGGCGAATGTTTCGTTGTACACCGCAGCAATTTTACACGGACATGGTATTACCGTACCGCACGATGTGATACGTGTGGTTCCAAAAGACGGTGGTTATCAACTTGTTGTGACTGAACATGTTGAGAAACAGGCCATAGGCAAATAGAATGTTCAACATAGTGTGGCTTCAGGGGGTAGCTCAAGTGCTCGAGATTCCGGGTAGTGGCTTCACGGCTTTGGGGAGTGCGGCGGTTACTTTGTTGGGAGCCGCTTTGCATTTGATTCGTCGGTTTCATAAGGCAGAGATAGCCCAGATAGAACGTGAGGGTGTACGGGAGAAAGAGGTAATTGAAAACATAGAAGGGTTGCGTGGGGATTTCAAGGAGTTGGGTGTTGTTGTGCGAACACACATGGAGCACGCGCCAGATCTTACTTTCTGCGCAAAGCAGGCTTCAGCAATACGCAATACCATTTTTTCGGAGACTCGAAGAGTACGTGATGATATGACTGAGCTTACCGTAGACCGTGGCGTGGAAGTACGTAAGATGGATGATGAGTTACAAGAACTCAAACAGTGGGCAGCACGGCACAACGGTTTTGTTGAGGGTAGCCAACAGAAAGAAAACATGGAGGGGTGACATAATGACACGCGCAGACGTAACACAAGTATTGGAAAAGCGAGACATCCCCCGGCACATTGCTGCACAAAAATATGCGGCATGGCGTGGCGGAAACTTTGTTGCACTCTTTGGTGGGCTCCTGTGCCTTATGAGTTTTGGTTTGGTTGCTCTTGTCATTGTAGTGCTGAAGGAAATACCCGGTATGTGGTTCATCGTCTTTGCTATGCTTGGTGGTGGTGGTGGTCTTGTTCTTATTTATCTGGGTGCGCACGCTGCCAGTGGTGAAGCGATGGAAGCGGCTGGTAAATCCGGTAGTCGCCTTGCTGGTGCTATTGCTGGTGTTGCTGCAAAGATTCGAGGGATCAATAGTACGTGACCGCGTATGTATCTAGTGACAGGCTCATGCGCCTTGACGCATCCCCCGCGTCGTATGAGTTGTAGTGCGCAGACTATTGTATGTACACTACACCGGCATTCCAGCGGTGTCGGCTGTCCCTGGATACATTGAAAGGAAAGGCGAGGACAATGGCTGACTTTGACAAAGCGATACAAAAAGTATTGCGGCATGAGGGTGTGAAGTTCCTCGAAGTTGATGGTCACCTAGTACCAGACCCGGAACACACAGGCTACGCGCACCACGTCGATGACCCTGGAGGCATGACTAATTACGGCATAACACGTGTGGCGGCGAGGGCGAACGGTTACAAAGGTAGTATGAAAGAAATACCGTATGACATTGTACTCCGGATTTATGTGCGCAAGTATTGGGTGCGTGTTGGCGCAGACAAAATTGTGGACCAGGAGATCGCTGAGGAGTTGTTTGACACCGCAGTTAATTGTGGTGTGAGTGTAGCAGTTGCTTTTCTTCAACGGACGCTCAACGTACTCAATGCCAAGGAGCGTAGGTATTTGGATCTGAAAGTTGATAGCAGGTTTGGACCAAAGACGGAACGCACGTTGAGACAATGTTTGGAGATTGCACCGTGGTACAAGTTGTGTGTACTTCGCGCACTCGATTCCCTTCAGTGTGTTCGGTACATTGATTTGGCTGAACGGCATGTGAAGTTTGAATCGTTTATGGCAGGTTGGTTGCGTACTCGCGTTGGAGGGCATGAGTGATGAAACTAGAAAACAGATTACACGTTGGTCTACTCATCTTACTTGTCAGCTCGGTAGTCTTTTTTATTGGCTATGCATTAAGGAATGCATATGCTTATGGACAATGGCGAGAGCGTGCAAATGATCTCACCGCACAGATTGACAGCACGAATGCCTATTGGTTTCCAAAGTACACTGCGGATAGTACTGAGTGGTTGGCACAGTTGGCCGCGCTTGATACAGTGAATGCAGAACTCGTTGCTGATTCAATTACGCTGGCTCAACAAGTTGCTGCGCTTGATGTGACACGTGCAGCAGCAATGGAACGTGAAGAAGAATTGCGCACAGAGTTAGACACTATAACGGTTACACCTCGTGTGCGTTTGGTACTCACCACTTCGCGTCTTGCACTAGTGCAAACAGATTCAGCCTTTCAGCTTTGCCGTGGGCAGTTAGATGTATCACGTCTTAGGCACACGGGTTGTGCCACCACGTTGACTATTGAGGTGCAGCGTACCACAGCACTTGAACGATTGCGTACTCGGCTTCGCATGGAACGTGATTCAGCATACGCTTTACTCAAGCCCCCATCCTTGTTCAAATTGACCTTCGCCGTTGGTGCAGGTGCTAGTTGTGTTTGGGGCACAAGCAACGGTTCTGTGGTTTGTGGACCCTCTGTGCACCTTACTCTTCTTCGTTTCAAAGTACCCCTCCCTTGGGGCAACTAAGAACAGCAAACAAAAGGCTTGCGGTTTTAGGTTGCCCCTTGTAATGTGTGGCATACACAACAGGGAGGCGGAACGTGGTTAGATTGAAGTTACCCCCAGAGGAAAAACGTAGCGAAGTTGTTTTCGTGCATCTTCGCCCGTGTGAACGACGTGCACTTGAAGCGATTGTAGCGCGGGGAGGCGATGGTAAAAGCCGTGGAAGTGTTTTACGTAATGCCTTTCTTGCACAACATACCGCTGAGGTATTGAAAGAAATACAGCAAGAGCAAGCTGCAGAATGTAAACCACCACCACCACACTCTGCAGTATTTGCTGGTGAGCGTGCGTAACTAACCCGTAAGTTAGAAGGAGTGAGGCATTAGCCATGCCAACAACAACCAAGTCCCCACTACCCACAATGCAGCAGACGCAGGTATTGGCCCGTGCCCTTGCAAAAAGAATGGCACACCAACCAGCAGATGTAGATGACCTTATACAAGAAGCCCTGTGGGTGTGGCATAGACGTGCACAGCGCAAACCTTTCCCAACCAAACCCTTTGCCCTAGCACGCACGGTGATGCAACGGGCAATGCAAACTTACTATGGAGGACGTTGGTGTCGTAGTGGTGCACGTCACCAGGAGGATTTGCCGTTTGAGTGCGCACCACAAGTTTCCGTTGTACAGGAGCCGGGGCAGGGGTGGGAAGAAAAAATTACACTGGATGCTTATTTTGCTGCCCTTGAAAAAGAGTGTGGCACAGTAGCGCGATTGGTTGCAGAGAACTTGATTATGCCACGTGATTTGTTTTACTGTAGAGCACTTGATGACGTAGTGTTTACACGTGGTAAGCGGAAGCTACGTCCCTCTCAGCAAGCACTTCGGCAGGTTTTGCACATACCCCGTACCGATTGGAATGCGCTGTTGAAACGTATACGTGCTTTTACCGCGCTGTGGTTAACACATACGGTGGTGGAAGGTGTAGAATTGCCGGAGAAGGTACAGCGGTTGGTACAAAAGGAAGTGCACACATCTGCTATTACAACGACTATATAAGTGCGGTCGGCGGCGAACCGTGACGGGCAATCGCTGAAGTCGTGTACGGGGTTGGCTACCACGTAGGCGCAGCCGGTGTAGGCTTAGTTCGCGTGAGGGCTACGACACCCCACGAAACAGACGGGTTCGATTCCCGACCACCGGCCTATGATGGAAAAATGTAAAGCCGTACTCCTCAACCCCGCGGAAGTTCTTGTCACCGGCCCACCGTCTCTCAAAGATTGGCGGGAGTCTCAACGTGTATTCAAACCGGGTGCTGAGTATTCCAGCCAATACAAACGTGGATTGTGGGATGGCTACTACTCTGCGTACAAATATTGTCGTCAGCGTGATGATAATTTGTGGGAGTTCCGCGCCTCACGTGGTATGCTAGGGCGGTTGGCTAAGGCGTATGATGTACGCCTCGTTGCAAACGGTAAAGGGTTTGCCCCAGACTTGCAGCAGCGTATAGAAGCATGGAGTAAGGATCATCCCATCCTACAAAAGTTTTGTGGCGATCGGGATTACCAATATGAGGCTACCCTCTCAGCACTCACGGCACAGTGGGGTCGTGTGGCCCTGGCTACCAATGCGGGTAAGGGTGCAGTGATCGCAGCACTCTGTGACTTTGCCATACAGCAGGGCGTGCCTGTGTTGGTATTGTGTGATGAGGTTGCGGTGTTCGATGCCCTGACAGAAGAAATCTATAAGTGGGCAGGTGTACAACCTGCACATGTTACACAAGGTGTTCGTACTCCCCCCACAGGTGCCCCGGTTACAGTTGCCATGGTACCCACAGTGGCGCGGCGCATAGGCGGAGTGTTAAAGAAAAAGAAGAAGGGTGAGAAGAAAGTAGAGCTGACTGCTGCGCAGAAAGTAGAGCATGCACTGTGGCGAAAGTGGTTGTGTGGGTTTGGGATGGTGTTGGTGGACGAGGCAGATAAAGCAACTGCACAAACGTGGCGCAACGTTCTACTCAACACCAAGGGTTCCCACTGGCGTGTAGGCTTCTCGGGTACCTTCCCGGACCCTGCGGAACAACCGTATGAGGATTTACGGCTTGATGAATTGATGGGCCGTGTGTTGATAAGCGCAAAGAACATTGAGATGATACAACGTAAGGTAAGCGCAATACCACAAGTTTTACTGCATAGCTATGATGTTACGGCGGGACTGATTACTGCACGCACGGGCTTTTGGCGGTTGGCCCCACCGCAACAACGCCAACGTATCTATGAATTGGCTATTGTGGAGAACGAAGCACGGCACGCTTTCATCGCCTCCCTACTTTCCGCTAACCCCACAGCCGTTGTAGTCAATCGTGTAGCACATGCACGCGCCCTAGCTGCTGCATTACCAGGGGCGGTGTTCCTTGATGGCTCTTGTAGTGTTAGCAAACGGAATGAAGTGCTTGGCCAATTTCAACGCGGGGAAGTACAGGTGTTGGTTGTAACGAAGATACTTGATCGTGGGACTAACAAGTTAGGCACAGCCGCGGATTTGATCTTTGCTAGCGGAGAGGGTAGCACGCGGCAAACGCTACAGCGCATTGGAAGGGGCTTGCGTAGGACGGGTGGAAAGGAATACTTGCGGTTGATAGATGTAATAGACCGTGTTGATGTTGGCACAAGCCGTTCCACCTACCTCAACAAGGCTGCACGTTTTCTACATAAGGCTGCGCGTAAACGGGTACAGTTATACCAAGACGAAGGCTTTGAAGTAGCAATCATGGAGGAGTGAAATGACAAAACTATCGGAGCGTCCTAAAGATGTACCTACAATAGTTATACCCGCGAAGGTTTTGGCTATTGGGTGTGCTGCATCTATTCTTGTTTTTTATCTATTCTTGTTTTGGAAATTGGTTGGATTCTCAAATTGAAACACTCCTGGGTACTAACCAGTACGACAAACAGGTGGCATGCTTGGCCACACGGCGGTGATCGCTCATTGTGCGGCTACCTGGATGCAACGCATTTGCGTAAGTACCCAGCCAAAAGCATTGCTATGGTGTTACCTGAGGGGGCTGTAACGTGTGGTACGTGCCGACGTAAGCTAGGGCTAGTGCAGGGGGTGCCCAATGGGGCCACTGTAGGGGAAACGCAAGCTACAGCGCACACAGGGGCGTGGTTGGGGTTATTACGCAGGCACTTGACACGGGTAAGGGCAAGGGTGGCAGAGGGTACGTTGCGGGAGTTGGCAGAAAGACTAAGTGCGGTGGGTGGTACGGGGGATGCGGAGGCGGTGGCAGTGTATGAGCAGGTGCGTATGTTACTGCTTACCCCAAGGGTGCATACCACTAGGGGCAGAACGGTGATGAAGATTACAAGGCTTAAGGAAACACTAGAGGCGCTACCCCCGGATGCTGAGGCGTTGTCCCACGTGGCTTCAACCATGGCGCTGTGGCGTAGGGTAACGGGGAGGGAGATGACACGTAGTGAGCGCTTCCGCCCCGATACTGTGGTGCGGGCAATGCTGGCGGTACCAACTCCGGAACCGTATATCAAACATCTACACGATAAAGGTTTGTCCGCACTCGCCCTAATGTTTCATCCCAATACACTTGAAGCACGGCGGGGTGATGCAGCGTTGCGTGGTGTGTTTGGTGGAGGTGGTGAGTACTTTGAGGATACACTAGACCAACTTGATGCACAGATTGTGATGGAGTAACAATGACTGACTCTAAGCTTCAGGCTATACTGGGCCGTGTGATAACTCCTGAAGGTAACAAGGCAGTTGTGTATGTCAACTACAAAGATTGGGCCAAGCTCCTCACTGCCCTCGAAGAGAGCAGGGCGGACCTTAAGGAAGCGAAACTCAACCGTGAGATGGCGGATGGTTGTCTGGGTATGATCCGTGAGGCCTTGGAAGCGTTGGGCACCGACATGAAACATACCCCGCCGATGATGTACAACGATGCGATGCGGTCCACGATTGCGCGGTTGAGGGAAGAGGTCCGAGTTGAGTACCGGGAAGCAGCGAATGCGACAACGCAGGAGAACAAACGGCTGCGGGAGGCGCTGGATGATATGCTAAACTGGGCGCTCGCGAATAGGGGAACAAAAAGTCAATTCGTGACGTGTTACACATATGGTTCTGACCCCAAAACCGGGCCTCGCATTCCGGATGTAATCAAAAATGCTGAATCTGCACTCGAAGCTGCCGCGAAGGAGGTTGAGGGATGAAAAAGATTGATAGGTTCTTTGGTAAGTATCGGTGGCTGTCAAACTTCTGGCCTGCACAGGTAGACTTGGATGGTGTGTGGTACCCTACTGTGGAGCACGCGTACCAAGCAGCCAAGACCTTAGACGGTGTGATGCGTGCAAAGATTGCTGTATGTAGTACGCCAGGACAGGCTAAATGGTTTTCACGTGGCATCAAGTACCGTACAGACTGGTTGGAGTTGCGGCTACTGGTGATGGAAGATTTACTGCGACAGAAGTTTGCACAAGGTACACGCCTTGGGCAGCAGTTGCTAGCTACTGACGACCTTGAATTAGTGGAAGGTAATACGTGGAGTGATACATTTTGGGGCCGGTGCAAGGGTGTAGGGGAAAACCACTTGGGCAAACTGCTCATGCAAATTAGAAATGATTTGCAGTAACAATGCCCCTACAAACACAGTGCCCCAAATGTAATGCGTTGGTCTACGTGGATCTTCGTGATGGTGGTATGATGCGTGTTGATAGTGGGTGTGTCTCTTGTCTCAACACGCTCAACATTATTCTTGCCACTATAAATGTATTCCCCCTGCGTGCAGCAAACTAATAGTAGGCTGACGTTGGTGCAGTTGGGTACAATAGGATGAACATGGAAGCGGTAGCCGACGGACGCGTTGGTGATATTGCGTGAGGCTGCAAGGCCAATGTGGGTTCGATTCCCGCTCGCTTCCCTTATGCGTTTCTGTCACCGTTTCATCGCGCTCCTGTAAAGCACGCTATGGGGGCAAAAACGGGGGGTGCGGATTTCTTGGACTCCGACCGTAGAGAGAAATCCTAGCGTAGGGGGTGCACGGGCTGACTGCCACCGAGTAAGAAAGCGGTGGTTCACCTACCTACGCCCGCAGGTCCGTCAGTCATAGGGACAATGCCCAAGGGTGCGGATCCTGGGCGATGTAGGAGGGTAGGGGGGTTAACAGCGCTTTCTTGGCCTAGTACTGCTAGGCTCCGCTGGCCTTACGGCGTGGCGCACCATAAACAAGGTGTACCCCACCCTCACTGACTGTTGTGTGTGTTATAGTAAGTACCACTGTATGCACTCAAGTTGTTGTGGTACAGCTAGGTTGTTTCGTGGGGTGCTGGTACAGTGGTACTATAATGGGGCTGACCCAAAGGTCAGGTTGTAAACTGCGCCTTGCCTGAGCCACAATAGATACACTTTTTAGGGGGTAGTATGCTGGTAAAGTTTTGGGTGGATGGTGGGATGCTTGGTAAAACAAACCCCTGCCCTGATGGTGTCTTTTGGTCTGTGTACTGCCAGCCGGAGGGTAAGAGGGGAGAGGTTGTGGTTGAACGCCAGAAGAGTAAATTCCACACTACAAATAATGAGGCTGAGTATTTGGCTGTAGGTGCTGCCCTGTGTTATGCGTGTGTGCACCACAGCGCAGACCGGCTAATAATCTACTCAGACTCTGAGCTAATCGTAAACCAATTCAACAAGCAATACCGTATCAATCAGGAGCGCCTGCGTGTGCTAGCAGAAGTGTGTTGGGAGTTGGCTGCGCACTTTCCCCAATGCACCCTTACGTGGCAACCACGTAGGGAGATGGTGCAGCGGTTGGGTCATTGATGCTTTTACAGACTATAGGTACATGGAAGATACAACGCAAAGTAGCCCCACTGTTTTTCGCTTAGCGCGTTCGTATTGGCATTGCTACACAGATTCATTTTGCTGGGACAACGTGCAGCCGGGTAGCCTCAAGGAGCATTACCTCCAGTTCCTAAAGGCAGCAGCGGCTGGGGAAGCACCACACTTGTTGCTCACAGGTAAGCCGGGCATAGGTAAGACGCACCTTGGTGTGGCTGCCTACCGTGCTATGGTGTGGCACGTGGGCACGGAGCTGGCTATGTGGATAAACGTCCCAGCGTTTTGTGATGAGGTGAAGGATGCTTACGGAAGTGACGCTGCACCAATGCAGGAGTATGAAGCGGCGCGGCGTTTGGTGGTGTTGGATGATTTGTTTGGGCGGGATCTTACAAACCACGAGGCGGGCCATATTGTGTTCAAGCTCATCGACACGGCGCACCAGAACGGTGCTGCTGTACTCCTCACCATGAACCAATCAGTACAAGAGTTAGCTGCCAAGCTACCCGGACATGAAGTGTCGCGGGTGCTTGCGGGTGCTACAATTATTCCCATGAGTGCTACCAAGGATTGGAGGAGAGGGTGAGTGAACAAACAAAAGAGTATGTTTATAAATTAGATATAGACCTCCGTGATACTCCAATTCGACAATTACGCAACCATGAGTATCGTACTATTGCTCGACATTTAGTTATGAGGGGTTGGCGAAAAGAAGAATGCACTGATTGTAAACGCAACGTGACTGGCCTTTGTGGTGCACATGCACCACCTCCTTACGAGATTAGTAATGATTAGTATTGAGCAAGTAGTTGCGATGTCGATAAGAGAGCGTGTGGTGTTGGATGATTTGGGAGAAGCACTGCGTAACGATTTGGTATTGTCCAACCCGTTCCACAGGCGCATCATAGAGTTTGCTGATGACTTCCTGTTACAAAGGCGCAAGCTCCCAGCGGTAGGTGATTGGGATTTGTGGCTAGAGTCTCTCGATGCAGGTATGACGCAGGACGGTACGAGGGAAGTGTTGCAGCGGTTGATGGCACAGGACTTGACAACCTACACCCCAGACTTCTTTGCAGAGCAGGCGCTAGAGCATTTACAACGGGGGGCGGTGCAGGTGGCAAAGGCCCGGTTGATGGAGTTGGGGGATGTACCTGTAGAGGCGTTTATGAAGTTGGCCGACCAGGTGGGTAAGGTGCGGGCGGGTGGTGTGAAGGGGTTGGCAAGGTTGGATGATTTGGGTACGTGGGGGAAACCAATGCGGGAAGATGCGTTAACACCCACGGGATTTCCTACACTTGATAAATACATAGGCGGGTGGGGTAAGGAGCTTTGGATCCTGTTTGCGGATAGTGGTATTGGTAAGAGTATGTTCTTGCAGAACAGCCTAGCCAATGTGGCACGTGCTGGTAAGCGGTGCCTGCATGTGACGTTGGAGTTGGGGTTGAGGCCACAGATACACCGCTACTATAGGCAGTTGGCGCAAGCTACACCCGCGGAGTTCATGACAAGCAACGATGCTGTGAATAAACGCCTCAAACATTGGTTCCGGTTGGCGCAAGGTGAGATCATCTTACTAGAGTACCCCGCGTATAGCTTGGACCCGGATGGGCTGAAGCGTTTGATTGAACGTATCTCTCGCACAGTAGGTGAGATAGATATGTTGGCGTTGGACTATTTGGACTTGCTTACACTACCCACCACCAACCGTAGCGGGCGGGCCTATGAGGACCTTGGGCGTATTACCCATGAGATACGAGGGTTGTGTGGGGCGTTTGATATTGGGGTGCTAACCGCTTCTCAGGCAGTGCGCCGACCTGAGCGTGCGGGCAGACTATGTATACGGGACATGGGAGATAGCTATAAAAAAGTACAGGGCACGGATGGTTTGCTTGGTTTGGCACAAACCCCAGAGGAAGAAGAAGTGTTCCAAGGGAGGCTCAGTGTAATCAAGGTGCGAGACTCTGGTGGGCGTGGGCAGGAGATCCCATTATATATCAATCGGGAGCTGGCGTTGATCCAAGAATTGAGCCACCCGAACACTGTGGCATTGATGAAACAGTTAGGGCATTGGCAAATGGGAGTGCAGCAGGCGGGCGCATCTAACACTTCAGCGGCTGTTGGAGGTACATCGTAATGCTTACTGATGCGAAGCTCAATGCGTTATCACAACAGACATCGTTTTGTGTTGCTGACTTTGTGCGGTTACGTACTGTGATGCGAGATGATGAATGGCCCGAGGATGTTTTGTTTGCAATGATGAAGGAGTTGACATGTGTTGCTCTTGCTATGAATGTGGATGTGCCTATGGCATATTCAGTTGTGCGTGCACTCATGCTTGCGGCACGTAAGCTTAGAGATACACTGTGACGCATACGCTTGTTGAACTTGCGCAGTGGGTGTGGGTTGTGTGGTTGGCTAGGGTAATCGTTTGGTTGAGCCATGATATTTATCTGTCTTGGAAGTTGGGAAGTGGAGATTGATGAAACCTTATTATGAAGCAAATAATATTAGGATCTATCACGGGGATTGTCGCGAGGTGGACGTTTCGGGCGTGTCTGCGGTCGTCACCGATCCGCCGTATGGTCTCAAATTCATGGGTAAGGGTTGGGACAAAGGCGTGCCCGGTGTTGAGTTCTGGGAGCATATCGGAGCAGCCTGCTTGCCCGGTGCATACATGGTGGCGTTCGGCGGGACTCGGACCCATCACCGGTTGATGTGTGCGATTGAGGATGCGGGTTGGGAGATACGCGACTGTCTGATGTGGCTGTATGGGTCGGGCTTCCCGAAGTCGCTGGACGTGTCGAAGGCGATCGACAAGGCGGTGGGAGTGGAACGCGAGGTGGTGGGGCGACGGAAACAGCCACAGGGTCCCCAGTCGGTCACAAGACGGGCGGTGCAATCTAATCACGGCTACAGGCCGCCGGGCGCTGAGTTCGGGCAGCTTACCCAAGATGAAATCGACATCACCACTCCCGCCACCGACGCCGCCAAGCAATGGGACGGCTGGGGCACAGCGCTGAAGCCGGCGTGGGAGCCGATCGTGTTGGCCCGCAAGCCATTCTCAGGCACGGTAGCCGTGAACGTACAGGAACACGGGACCGGGGCGATCAACGTGGATGGGTGTAGAATTGAAGGAGTAGGCGCAGAATCGGGAAGACGCCGTCATGGTGGTGGCATCGTCGGCAACGCCCCAAGTTACGAACTACTCGATTCGCACGGCCAACAACCCTCTGGCCGTTTCCCCGCGAACGTTCTACTGGATGAAGAAGCGGCGGCGATGCTGGATGAGCAGAGCGGGGAGGGAGACATCTCCCGTTTCTTCTACTGCGCCAAGGCTTCCCACTCGGAACGCAATATCGGAGGAGTGGACAATACACATCCAACCGTCAAGCCGCTCGACTTGATGATGTGGCTTATCAAACTAATAACACCACCAAAGGGATTGATTCTTGATCCCTTTATGGGCAGTGGTACAACACTTTTAGGTGCAAACAAAGCACACCTTCCTGCGATTGGTATTGATAAGGATGAAGGAAGTTGTGAGATTGCGGCACGACGTTTGCGAGCGGCACAGGGACTTCTTAGCTATATCTGACGATAGATAACCATTGGGTTTTGAATGACACCTGAAGAATTGAAGCAACAACTCACACGCATTGCCGTCCCTTGTAGGGTGCAGCGGGAAGAGGTGGTGGTGGAGACGTGTCGTTTTTGCGCGAATCCAAAATGGAATCTAGAGTTGAATGCTATACGTGGGTTGTTTCATTGCTGGGCGTGCGATGCCGGTGGTAGGTTGGACGGGTTGTTGGAGGCGTGGCTTGGCGGGAAGTTTCATATTCCGGTACAGGATGGTAGGGATGCAAAGAAGAAACCCGCCTGGGAAAAGGCAATAGGGTTTGAAGGAATGCCCGCCTACGATATGCTTTCTGCTGCTACCTATTTACAGAGGCGTGGTGTGGAGCGGGCAACCGCCCAGGATTATGGGCTAGTGGTGTGCACACAGCAGGGGCATCAGCTACAGGGTAGGTTGACGTTACCGCTGTGTGACTTTTGGACGGGAGTTGTTGTGGGGCATGTTGGGCGTAGCTATACAGGTAAACACCCCAAGTATCTTAGCACCCTCCGCACGCGTGATGTTGTGGTGGGGCACCGTGTGCGCTCTTGGAGTACGGCATGTGTGTTGGTTGAAGGGAACTTTGATGCAATTACAATACACCGTGCAGGCTTTCATGCTGTGGTTCTTGGTGGTGTCTCTGCACCTTGGCTCAAAACATTTGTTGCCCGCTTGGAGCCGGTGACACCGTTGGTGGTGATGCTTGATGGGGCAGCACGCGAGGAGGCGTGGCGTTTAAGATGGGTGTTGGAAGGGGTGCGGCCCACTTCTGCACCCAACCGTACTGTGTTCCTTGCACCGGAGATGGACCCAGCAGAATTGAGACCTGATGTGGTATGCCGTTTGGTGGAACAAGTCTTGTCTTAGTTCAAAGATGGAGTTACGACAGACTATGTATGGTAACGCAGTATCGTGGAGGTATTATGCAGACAGGTGTTTATCAACATGAAAATGGTGGTGTTTGGTTGTGGAGGTGTGAGTGTGGTGCAGTTGCGGAGCTGGCTATGTCACGTGAGCAGGCACGTAATGCTTACAAGGCACACCGCCGTGAGGGTTGTGTGAAACGTAATTCAAACCAGGAGGAAGAACAAATGACACCGAGCACGGAAACGAAGCCGGAAGTAAAGGCATCGGAAGTAAAGGTACCGGCAAAGAAGAAGACCACTGTGAAGAAGAAAGCAGTGGCAAAGAAGAAGACCACTGTGAAGAAGAAAGCAGTGGCAAAGAAGAAGACCACTGTGAAGAAGAAGGCAGTGGCTGAGAAGAAAGGCCCTACAAAGAAGGGCGAGAAGAAGCTCTGGCGTTTTGGCATTGTTAAGAACAAGCGTGGTAAAACCATTACTCCGCGTGTTGGCAAGACGGGGCACTTGAGCAACAGTGTGACAGCGGAAAGCCTCGGTATTAAGCAAGCACCGAAGTGGGGTAAGGTGCGTGCGGACACCGCGAAGGAAGCAATCGCGTTGTTGCGTGCAGGGAAAGGTGACTTCTTTACACCGTCGAAGGGAGAGAAAAAGTGAAGACAAACCAAATGAAGGTGAACCGCGAGAAGCTGGTTCGACATCTACAGCGTATCTCTTGCGGTGGGCAAGTAGGGGAGGCAGTCTTCACAGGTACGTTTGGGACCGTGGCGCTAATACCGACGCACCAACTTTTGGTGACTGCCCCGTCATTGCCCAAGACCAAGGTCTTGTTCAAGAAGGCGGAGCCTGCGGGCATTGCTGAATTGCCTAAGCTGATGAAAGCGTTGAGTGTGTTGGCTGGTACAGGCAACGAGGCTGTTGATGTAGTCCTTGAGATGGATGGTTTCCGTTTGGTTGTGGACGAAGGTGAGCGTGGTAAACTTCGTCTCATGACGGCGAAGCCGAAGACCATTGCTACGTTCGTGGAAGAGGAGACGGTCAAGGCGTTGTTAGCAAAGGCCCCGGAGGAAAAGAACGGGATTGCATTGCAGCGCACGCTTCTTGATGGTATCCGTAACACTTTCTCTCTTTTCAAGGCAACCGAGATTGAGTTACATGTTGGTCCGAAGGGTGGTAAGGTTCGTGTTGGTGGGGACAATGCGGACAATGCAGAGTTTGAATCTGATGCGCTCAAGGCGGAGGAAGAATACATCCTACTCTTTGGGGAGCCTTTGGTGGACGTGTTGAGTGTTGTAACCAACTTCAACGAGGCCATGTTGTACCTTGGCGGTCCCAATAACTTCATCTTGATTGATGATGGTGGGTATAGGTACATCCTGAACCCAAACCGAAAGAGTGCTGATGTTTGAGCCTAGTCCCTCACACGGTGTAGCATGTTCCATTGGTCATGCTAGACGTTGCCGAGAAGCAGTATCATCGCCTAAGCGTTGCCGGTGTGTGTGTGGTGGTAAGCACCATGGGATTGTTTACCGTGGTGAGGGGCTGCTCAGATACATACAACCTCAGGGGCTACTCGATTACATAGAGGAGACGCCTGTTGTTGCTGACAGAAAGAGAAAGAGAAAGAGAAAGAGAAAGAAGAAAGTATGATACAGCGTAAAGTGATGTCACGGTATGGTATTACTGTGGAGGAGGCTAAGGAGAGAGTGGTGTTACGGGCACGGTGCGGTGTTACAACTGCGCAAGCCTTACACAATATTGGGAGGATGCGTGCTGTGATGCGGCGGGAGGTTGAGGAGTTGCGTGCATTTTATTTGAGAGGAGAAACTGGTAGTGCAGATTGAAAAGCGAATAACCAAGGCGGAGATTAGGGAACGTGTACGGGCACTGGCTGTAAACATTACTGGCTATTACAACAAGCAGGCGACGCGGCGGGCGCTGGAAAACCCAGAGGTTGAATTCGTAGAGCCGCGACCGTTGGTGTTGGTTGGTGTGTTGAAGGGTGCTTACATGTTCCTTGCGGACCTATCACGGGCATTGCAGGCAGTGGAACACTCAATTGATTTTGTCTCGGTTGAATCTTACCACGGGACTGAAGCTGGCTCCGTGCGGTGGCGCTTGGATTTACAGACTGACATTCGTGGGAAGGATGTTTTGGTTGTCGAAGACATTGTTGATACAGGTGCAACAATAAGGGCTGTGTTATTGTCTTTGCATAGGATGCAACCTGCTTCCCTTACCGCAGTGGTGTTGTTGTACAAACCAAAGACAACGCATGCGGGCGTGTTGCTGGGTGTACGTTTTCTTGGGTTTGCAGTTGCCCCTGGTGAGTTCGTTGTGGGTTATGGGTTGGACTACAACGGACTGTATCGAAACCTTCCATACATTGGTACCATTCAAAAAAGAGAGAACACTCATGCCCGAGACTGAAGGTACCCCGGCCCCGGATGTATTGGAAGATGTGTTATGGACAGAGAAGTATCGACCAACACGGTTGGAAGATGTGGCGTTGGATGATGATAACCGTGCAGTGCTATCAGCCTATCTAGCTGCTGGGGAGGTGCCACACATTCTGTTCGTAGGCCCACCGGGTACGGGTAAGACTACACTGTCTAGGATCATATACCGTGCGTTGGATTGTGATCACATGGTTTTGAATGCTAGCAACGAGCGCGGTATTGATGTGGTGAGGGAGAAGATTCTGCCGTTTGCGCGCAACCGTAGTACGGCGCGGTTGAGCATTGTGTTTATGGATGAGTTTGACGCAACAACTAAGGATACACAGACGGCACTGCGTAACCTGATAGAAAACTATTCTGAAGAAACGCGTTTCATCCTCACAGCCAATGAGCAGTATCGTGTGCTTGACGCCATCCAAAGCCGCTGCCAAGTTATCAATCTTGTGGCCCCGCCTTTTGAGGAACGCTTTAGGGTACTCGCTGCGGTGTTGAAGCAGGAAGGTATCAAAGCAACAGCCAAGGTCACGGCAACCTACGCTACACACTACACGGATATGCGTAAGATGTTGATGGGTGCGCAGCGTGCTTACTTGGCTAAGGGCATGTTGCCCCCGGCGCAAGAAGTGCAGGCTGTGAATGGTGAGGCAGTGCTTACGTTGTTGCTTGCAAAGAATTGGACAGGGTTGCGCCGGTTGACTGCAACCGCTGGCTTTGATCCGTCGCAAGGGCTCAGGGAATTGTTTTGGGCTGTGCCTGACGAGCATGATAAGGCTGGCTTCTTGCGTCACATTGTAGGGCGGGCTGTACATGAAAGCGGTTTCACACCCGACCCTGTGATACTTTTTCTTGCCACTTGCGCGGAGTGCCTGGAGGGGCTATGAGCGCCACAGGTTTGTTACGGTTTTTAGAAGACCCGCAATTTGATCTTCCGTTGGCACGTAACACAGACCCAGATACATCGCACGGTGCTGCCGCTAGTATGCGCGGTGTTGCAGGCATGCAACGTAAACGTATCATGCAGTTTTTAGCGCAGCACAACCCGGCGGACTATAATGCAGGGGAGATTGATGTGGAGTTGGGTTGGCCAGTGTCAACAGCCGGACGGCGCATGGGTGAGTTACGCAGGGCGGGGTTGGTGTGCAAGATTGAAAAAAGAGGGACACCTGTAGGTGGGCGGCTTGCCTATACCTATGTCATAACACATGAGGGAGTGTTGTGGGTGTTGGAGAATTGCAATGGCAACTGATTTGTTTACTTGGATCGATGCATTGTGGAATAAGAAGCAGCCGCACGGTACGCCGCCAATCTTTATGATGCACCGCTTCTTGGCCAGCGACCGAGAGTTGGCACAGGCTGCGCGGTGCTTGCAGGTGGACCACAGGAGGGAGCCAGCCGTAGCGTTTCGTACTTGGCAGGGCCTACTACCCAAAGGTAGGGGAGCGCCCCGCCTAGCGTACGTAGCGCCTAAGAAGGGTAAGGCAGCGGAAGTGTTGACTGCGCGTATGATGAAGGTGTTGGGCGAGCGGCGTGTGGTGGTTGAGGAGATGCAAGAGTTAGTGGTGCAGGCGGGGAGGGAGCTTGATTTGTTTTTGCACTTTGGTGTGGAGCCCCCGGAAAAAGAAACACCTGAGGTGCAAGCAGTAAGAGGAGGCATGTTGGATGGACTCTAACCCACAAGCAATACCTCAGCGTTTCAAGCTCATTGTAAGAACGGATTGGTTTGATCCTAGGATTTGGGGGGACTGTGAAAATCTTTCAGATGCTGAGTTGATAGAGTTAGTCCATGATGAAGACTTCAGTGAAGTTATAGATGCTGTAAAAGTAGGGCAGTGTGAGGTCATACGTGAAGGTGCAGCAACGACTGTAACGAAGGAGGAGTGAGTATGGAAATGCTAGCGGACGTGTCCCTTTGGATTACAGTAGTACTCTCGACAGTAGTACTTGGGTTGCTCAAGAAAGTCATTGGTGCGAAGGACAAGAGCTTCGAGGCGCTGCTTGGTAAGATTGCAGAAGCCGATAGTGCAATCGTCAAGTTGACCAAAGGTATCCAACCCCTGTTCCTCGCCCTGATAGCTATAGCACTTGGCGCGGGCGGTGGAATGATTACCGGCGCAGAGGCACCTACGGCTGAGGCTGTTGCCGCTGCCCCGTTGGCTACGGTCTTGGGAGTGGTACTGCGCGAACTCTGGGTGAGGTTTGCGAAACCAGTAATACGTGATCAAATGGCATATTTGAAGTAAGCAGCAAACCAACGGCCCTGGCAGCGACTATTAAAAGTGGTTGCCAGGGTATGTTAATTTTATACAAAGGGACGCCTGATGAATGAAGCAAAGGTAGCATTGGTTGAGATGTTTGCCGCACCACAAGGTGAGGGCTACCATGCTGGTAGGTGGGCAGTGTTTGTGCGCCTTGCTGGGTGTCCATTGGCCTGTGAGTTCTCCCCTGGTGTGGTTTGTGACACGCCTTACATGCAGACCAATATGAAGTTGATGGTGCAAGAACTATTTGCAAGGGTAGAACAAATGGTGCGTGGAGAGCGCACACCAATGTTTGTATTGACTGGAGGAGAACCCGTAGCTAGTCCACAATTTGACGCCATTGTAGAACGGGCGCGTGCTGAGGGTTTTTATGTAGCGGTTGAAACGAATGGTACGCTTTGGAAAGAGGGGCTCTATCGTTTTGTTGATTGGATTAGTGTGAGTCCAAAGGATGCTGTGCCCCAAACCTCAAAGAGACCTTATCACAATCAGCGCCCGAAGCAGCCTATTTTGTTAGACGATGTGCGTACTGAGCTAGAGAGTCGTGTAGGTGTTATCAGTAAATCTGGTGGCGAGTATCGGTATGTGATCTCGGCAGGCAGTGCTACCCCTCCGTTTTATCCAGCAACAAAGCACTATGTGAGTCCGGCTGTGCGTCCTGTATTAGAGTTTGGGTGTGGTGAGTGTGGTACACCCTTTCCAGGTTTTGCTGAAGGTGCAGTTGCACGGTGCCTTGAGATAATAGAGAATGATCCACGCTGGTGCATCAGTATCCAGCAACACAAGGTACTCGGGGTCCGTTGATGACTGAAGAGCTTGGGCATAATCCACAGTTACTTGAACAGGGTTTCCGTTTGATCCTAGAAGGTTTAGGGTTGGACCTAGAGCACCCACACCTCAAGGATACCCCGGCGCGTGCTGCGCGTGCGTGGTACAATGAATTGTGTAGTGGTATAACACAACCGAAGCCTAAGATTACAACCTTCCCCTCGGAAGGGGATGAGATGATAGTGTTGCAAAACATTCCTATTCGTTCTTTGTGTAGCCACCATCTGCTTCCGTTCTATGGTCATGCGGCTATTGCGTATATACCGGGGGGTGAAGAGATCCTTGGCCTGTCAAAACTCTCACGCATTGCAGACTATTGGGCACGCAGGCCACAGGTGCAAGAGGCGTTGACGGTGCAGATTGCGGATCATGTGGCGTCGTTGGCTAGTGTGCAAGGCACAACGCGTCATGTTGAGGGGGAAGGTAGCGTATATACACATGAGGAGAAAGGTGGCGTTGGTGTAGTTATCCGTGCGCAGCATATGTGTATGTTGATGCGTGGTGTACAGCATGAGGGTGAAATGAAAACTAGCGCAATGCGTGGTGTCTTTTTGACATCACCAAGTGCTCGCGCAGAGTTTTTGCAATTGATTGCTACTTGATCTCAACGAAAGATAAACATGGACTTCTTATTCTTACCCGCGCTTAGTGCACCACCAAGCCGCTGGGCTCCAGCCGGTCCAGCCTCTAATCAATATGTTGGGAAGATAAGTAAAGCAGCACTTAAGAATCCATTGCATGAAGTATCATTGTTGAATTGGATGGATGAAGAGCTACAACAATCCAATGCTTACTACCCCCATCTACTCCTCAGCTATTTCTACTTTCGCAATGTTGCTTTACAACTACCGGATGATGGTTATGTTTTCGGAGACTCTGGTGGCTTTTCTGTTATGCGCTACGGGCAGGGTAGAGCACGTGCGGTTTACTTTTATGATCCGTGGAAGAAAACTTGTAGTAATATTCTCAAAGGTTCTGGAGGGGCTGAGCATCAACGCTGTGTTGCTCCTGTAGATGTAGTAAGGTGGCAGGCAAACTTGGCTAGTTGTGATGCTGGTGTGGTGTTGGATATGCCGCCGGTGACTTTGGAAGGTAAGAATGTGTGGACTGTTGCGCTACAGGAAACGCTGAAGAATATTAGGGCGGCGTTGCCTTACTATGAAAGGTTGCGGGATAGTGGTGGGGAGTTCAAGTGGTGGGGTGTGGCGCATGGTTGGACACAAGAAGAACTTGATATGTGGTGGCGGGAAGTCTCTGCTATTTATCCTTTCACGGAAGAGGGAGAGGGGTGGGCATTCAAAGCACGGGATCCTTCGTACTCCCCTGAAGCAATTGCGCGTTGTTTGTACTTCATAAAAACCCGGCGGATAAAGCGTGCACACTTTTTGGCTGCTGCTAAACCTGTGGGTATTGCTACGCTCTTGGTTCTTGGACCGGAGGCGGGGTTGGAGTTTGTTACAAGTGATGCGGAGAGTGCGGGGTTGTTGGCACGCAATAGAAAAATCATATGCCAATCTGAATACGGTATGCGATACACCTATGTGGAGGAGAAGGGGGAGGGGCGGGAAGTACGTGATTGGTTATTGCAGTGCCCGTGTGCTTCCTGTACACAAATAGAAGGGGATGCGAAGCGTTGGGTTGCACAGTTGGGTGATGTGGAGGGTGGTGAGTACAATGAGTATTGGACTTTCCGTTTCCACTTTCACAATGTACTTGCTCATGTCAGCATGGTTGCCGCCCTACAAAGCGCCGCGGAAGAAGACCCGGATGCATTGTTGCGGGAAGTTCTTGGTAAGAAGTACAGCACAGTGTTGCGCTCTGCTGAGGGTAGGGAATCGACGCAAATGTCGACCGGTGTACCCCGGAGTATGTTGGAGGGGTTATGAGTAGTTTACTTGACGCGATAGAGGGGTCGCACCAAAAACTTCTACGCCCCTCAGGCGGTTGCCATAACTGCCCGCGGAAGCGTGTGGATTTTGTACCGGCTACGTTGCGAAAGACTAAGGTGTTGTTTCTAGGGGAAGCTCCGGGTGCTACGGAGGTAGAAAAGCAAGAAGGGTTTGTTGGTAAGGCTGGTGAGTTGCTACGCAAGCACGCTGGTTTAGTGGGTATTGATGACTTCTCTTTGACCAACACCATACACTGCCGTCCGCCTAACAATGTTGCACCCAAGCCTAAGGAAGTGGAGTGTTGTTTATCACAACTGATATTGGATGAGATACGTGGGTATCCTATTGTGGTAATGTGTGGCTCGGCCGCTCTACAAGCACTGTTCCCTAGTCGTGGTAGTGTAAAGACACTTGCCTCACACTACCGTGGTAATGTGGCACACCACCCAGATTTTCCTGAGCAACAGTTCTACATGATTTACCACCCTTCTTATATCCTACGGAACCCACGGCTGGAGGGTAGAGTGTTCCGCCAGCAGATGGAAAGGTTGGGACGCTTGTGCGCTGGGGAGCCGCCGCGAGATTGGCAAGTGTTGCAGGGTGGTGGTGAGGAGATGTGGGCAGCACTGGAGAAGGCACTTGCGCAACCTTTGATCTCCGCGGACCTTGAGACAACTGATTTGAAATCATGGGATCCGCATGAGCGTATACGCAGTGTTGCTATTACGGGTGATGGTAATACGGCGGTGTTTGCACATGAGCATGAACCACACTGGCTGATTGTGTTGGAAAAGCTGCGTGCGTTTTTGGAGCAGCCCACGAAGTCTATTGTTGGTAGTAATGTTGCATTTGATATTGATTGGTTGGAACACAAGCTAGACTTTACTGCGTGCCTAACAGGCATACATGAGTTGAGTGCGATTTGGTACCAAGCCGCACAGTACACACAGCCCAGCTTGAAGACTTTGGTTGCGGAACAGTTGGACGGCTACCGCTACCTCGTGTATTCCCCAGCACATGAAAAAGACCTGGAGCTGCTGGCTAACTACAATGGTGAGGATGTCATATACGGGTATCGTTTATTTCAGAAAGGCATACGGTTACTCAAACCAAAGACCCGCGACCTTGTTACACGCACCATAGGCCCGGTGAGTTTGTGCTTGCGGCAGATGCAGAGTACAGGGTTTTATGTGCGCCGTGATTACAGGCAACAGAAGATTGAGGAATACGACACCCGGCGAAAGGAAGTGTTGGCTGCTTGGCAGGCGGAGGACCCTGCGTTTTTGCCAACTGTGCATGAGTCTGGTAAAGGGTTGGCGAAGTATTTGTTTGAGATACACGGGTTGTCTGCAGAGGGGCATGGTCGTACGGACAGTGGGAAGACTTCAGTGGATAAGGCGGCGGTGAAGCTTTGGATTGGTGAGGGCGCTACCTATCTAAAACACTTGTTGGACTTGCGTGAGATTGATAAGATCAAATCAACCTACCTCACCGGCTATGATAAGCACATTGACAACACTAGTAGGGTGCACAGTCGGTTCCCGGTGACGCGCACTGATACGGGACGTACATCCTCTTCGGATCCCAACCTACAAAACATTCCACGTAAGCCGGAGATACGAGATCTGTTTGGTGTACCATCGGGGGCGGAGTTGTTGGAAGCAGATTTGAACCAGATTGAATTTCGTATCATGGTGTGCTTGGCAAAAGACCCTACAGGGATAGAGGCGTATATTCGTGGTGACGATGCGCACACCACAACCGCAAAGGCGTTTACCGATGGTGCACCACCCACCAAGGAACAACGTTCTTGCGCCAAGCCTGTGAACTTTGCTTTGATTTATGGTGGGGATTGGTCTAATGTGCAGCGACAGGCACGTGTTGACTTTGATTTGGATTGGAGCGAAACACAATGCAAGGAGTTTGTTCGGTTCTTTGTTAACACCTACAAACGCCTCCCAGAGTTTCACCGTGAGTGCATGGAAGAGCTGTTGCAGAACCGTGGTTGGTTTGAAAGCGTCCTTGGCCATACGTTCTTTTACAAGGATTGGGACAACACGAATAAAGGAAAACAGGATCATATGTTTCGTGCCGCATTGAATAGCAGAGGGCAGGGACCGGCTGCACAGATTTGCTTTACCATAATGGTGCATGCCCGGCGACTCATGCAGGCGCGTGGTTTATCAAAGCAAGCGCCGTATGTAAATCATGTACATGATTCTGTAATGACCCAAGTCTCTAGCCATAAGCATGTGGAGCATATTGTCGAAACGTTTGAGGAGGCAGTGGCTGAGGTCTACGAATGGGTTAAGCCTTGGTTCGTTGTGCCCCTGGTGATGGATTATAAGCTGGGAGATTCTTGGGGTAGCTTAGAGGATTACAAAATAAGGTGAGGGTGTATTGTGTGTGTCTGTTGTTTAGTACGGGTGCGCCCCTGTGGCAGACTAATGTACTAACCTTGGAGGTGTAGTATGGGGGATGTAATACCTGGGATACAGTTAGGTGATGCAACTTTTTGGGCATCCCTACAAGAGGACCCCGCTAAGTTGGCGGCGGAAGTATGTAGCATTGATCTCGTTAACATGGAGGAGACACTACAACGGCATGCTTCCTTGCGTGCTTGGGTAAATGCAGCGCATGAGGTTGCACGTATTGCGGAGGAGAAAGCGAAGTGGGAACTAACACGTACTGAAGCTGAAGTGTTATTAGAGCGTAAGCGTGAGTTGGATGAGCAGACTGGGAAGTGGAAAACAATAGCAGCACTTGAGGCTGAGGTTCGAGTTAGTCTGCGTGTGGGTACGGCAACGGAAGATTTGTTTGAACAACAAGAAAAGCGTGGTGCGTTGCGTGCTATGTCAAGTGCTCTTGAGGATAGAAAGGATATGCTCATTCAACTGGCGGCAAAGCGGCGCAAAGAGATTGAAGATTACAGTTAAACATTGACAAAGAGCAAGAGGAGAAACAGAAAATGTTGAACCACGAAAAGCTAAAGAAGACCAAGGACGGTGCACGGGGCGGTGCTGGTTGGAAGACAGCGATTGGGGCTAACCGCGTTTTCATTCTACCCCCGGCTACGCGTTTTCTTGATGAGGCGGCACAGGAAGAACTGGGAAACCTTGCACTCCAATGTAAGATGCATTACTTCAAGATTGAAGGCAGGCCAACAGAGGTGAGCCTATGCCTTGAAGAACAAAAGCAACGGTGTCCCGCGTGTGAAGTGTGGCGTATGCACCGCAAGTCAGAAGACCCTGGCCTCAAAGAGATGGCAAGAGAGGTCAGTCCTAGTGACCAGTATTTGTTCAACATGATTGACATTAACAACATGCAGGCGGGTGTCCAGGGTTGGTCAGCGAACTACACATGTTGGACGGGTATTATGAGCATCGCCGGGAATCCTATGTGGGGTAATGTTATTGACCCAGCAAATGGTGTAATCTTTGGCGTTACCATGAAGCCCGGTACGCAAACAAAAACGGGTCGCAATCAGTACGAGGTGAACCCTGAGCCCGTGCGTGCTACTATGATGGGAACGTTGGATGCATTGCCTGCGTGGCGCGAAATGTTGGATGCGTTGGTGGCAATGCAACCTGTTGCGAAGGAGGCGGAGGAGATTCGTGGGTTGCTGGATGAGAGTGGATTCCCCCCTGTGAATGCGCCGCAGGCGCGGAGTGCTCTTGCTCCTGTGCAACAGGCTGCACCTGTGGAGGGTATTGTTACACCAGCCGCTGCACCTGTGGTTGTTGCGCCTACGGGTACGGCATCGCCGCCCGTAACTGTACTAGGACAACCGGCGGTGGCTGCACCTGCACCCGTAACGCCTGTTTCTGCGCCAGTGGCGGTAACACCGGCAGCAGCCCCCGAAGTAGTGGTACAGGCTAACACTGCTCCTGTAGCGGTTGGGACTGTGGAAGTGCATTATGATCCGGGTCCGGAGTACGTACCTAAACTTTCAGATGCGGTACGCCCTGCAAATGTTCCACGGTGCTACGGGGATTACAATAAGGATATACACAGGTGTGTGCCATGCCCGGCAATCTCCCCTTGCCAGTTGCAAAAGTTAGGAGTGCCGGCGGAATGAGTGAATGGCTTGCGGCCCTCCGCGGACAGGAGTTGGATGTGCATACAGCCCGTGACGTTGCACAAGTCACGGGCTGGTTAGATACAGGTAACTTCGCGCTCAATTGGGCAATCTCTGGGCGCTTCTTTCGCGGCTATCCGTTGGGCCATACGGTTGAAATCTTTGGTGATCCCTCTACAGGTAAGAGCTACTTGATTGGGCGTGCGATTGCAATGGCACAGGCGCAGGGTGGTGTTGCGTTGTTGGATGATACGGAAGGTGCTTACAACCTTGAGTGGATGCAAACACTCGGTGTTGATATTGATAACCTTGCGTGTGAGTGCAGCAGAACAGTCTCTGATCATCTTGATACAACGAAAGGTTTTATTGCAGCGTATAAGGCTTGCAAGGAACGGGGTGCTGTGTTAGGGCCGGGGCTACTTGCTTGTGATTCTTTGGCGCTGTTGTCCACCACCCATGAATTGGAAGCAGATTTTGGCACGCCGGATATGACAAAGGCGAAGGAGTTGAAGAAGTTCTTTCGCATCATTGGCGGGGAGCTGCGCGATTCAAATGCCGTGTACATTTCCACCAATCATGTCATCGCTAACATCGGTAACATGTGGAACAAAAGAACAACAGGTGGTGGTGGAGGACCGAAGTACCAGAGTTCGATACGAATTGATTTGCGTGGTGTCAGTAAACTGAAAGCGGATGGCAAAGAAGATGACAAGGAAGGTTCAGATTTCACAGGCGTACTTGTCCGGGTGTTCATAGAAAAGAACCGTCTTGCCCCACCGTGGAAGCGTGTGAATCTTGTTATTCCATTCTATCAACCAATCTCTCCAGCCTCCGGGTTGATTCCTGTGTTGTTGGAGTTGGGTATTTTGGAGTCAACAGGGAAGCAAGGTATGCTATCTTATCAAGGTAAGAAACTAGGGTTGCATGCCTACAAATCAAAGCCAATGAAACAGGAGGAAGCGGCGGAGAATTTATTGGACAAGATCCCGGAGTTGCTGGAAGACGCGGATGCTTATTTGGATGAGGTACAAGCATCTGCATCCTTAGGTGCTACGTGTGCGGTGGAAGAGGTAGAGCAAGTAGATGGCTGATTCGTTTGTACACAGTCGGCAGCGTCTTGCAACGCAGTTTACTATCAATACATCGGGGGTGGCTAGGCAACGCGCTTATGTGTTATCCTGCCCCCGGTGTGGGTGTTGCGGTGCGGTGGAGACCACAGGTATGGGTGAAGTTGGTGTTAACTGTGCCAAGTGTAATCTAGTGTATGTGATCCCCCGCCGTGTGCCTACGGAAAGTGAGTGTGCTGATCCAAAGAAAGGGCAGAGCCAGGGGATGCGCGGGCCACGTGGGCAATCTCAAGTTGAATAAGATACAGACTATATAGTGTGTGTAGGAGGTGTGGAATGCCAAAACAGAAACCAGAAGATGTTTTGTTAGAAGAAATGGCGTGTGCATTGTATGAAGGACGCACGTTGCCTGACCGTTTGCCTTGGGGAAATATGGCACAGGCGATGAAAAGACAATGGATAGAAGAAGTACGAGAACGGTTGGCACAAAAGGAAGAAGAGTAAGGTTCAGATGCTGGGTAATGAAATAATTGAGTGCTTATGTGGTTGTAGAATAACTTTTCTGCGCCTTCATCCAAAATGGGGATACGAGCGTAAGTATTTGCCTGGGCATAATTCTGTACCCCCAATCTCCGCAGCAACTAAGCGCAGTATTTCAAGGAAGATCAAAGCAATTTGGGCCGATCCTGTGAAAGGTAAACGTCGTCGTAAGAGGTTGCAGGAAACAGCAAAGACCCCTGAGTATTGTCAACGTGTGCGTGATGGTATTGCAAAATCAACTAAACGTCAACAGATGGGAGCACAGCGATGTGGTATTTCAAATCCAAATTGGAAAGGAGGTAGCTATTGTGTTAATGGTTATATCAAAATTCGAGTTGTAGCTCATCCGAAAGGCCCTTATGTGCCAGAACAGGTACTCATCGCGGAAGCAATTCTTGGTAGGTATTTGAAATATTTTGGGCACAACCATCCAAAAAATGAAGAAGTACATCACATTAATAAAAAGAGGGCTGATAATAGAAACTGTAATTTGTTGGTTTGCACAAGATCATATCACACTAGCTTGCAGCAGCGGGAACGTAAACAAAAGAAACGAAGAGGTTGATAATGCAAAAGTTTGTTGTGTTGAGTGATGCGCATGTGCACCCTTGGGCTGCGTTTTCAAAAGGTGACGGTTTACAAAACACACGCCTACGCCACACGCTCAATGTACTAGAGGCATCACTACGCCGTGCGCAGGAGGAAAGGATACCGTGGCTGTTCGCTGGGGACTTGGTACATACAGCAGGCTATGCGTTGAATACAGTACTCTCTGGTGTGTTGGATGTGTTGACGAGGTACCAAGATGTATATATGACTATGGTGTGGGGCAATCATGATGCGCGGGGGGTGGGTGGCAAAATTACTTTGGAGCAAACAGTACTCGCTTCCCTCATGCGCGCTTTGCCTTTACTCAAGGTGATTGATCCAACATGTACACGAACTGTGTGTGTAGGTGATATACTTATTAGTGGTGCAGGATACCAACCTAGTATGGAGTTGCTTGAGATGGGAGATCCTGCTGATATAGGATTGTATCACCAAACAATTCGTGGTTCCTTTACACCAAGTGGGCATGTGTTGAATGAAGGGATTGAAGCAAAGGAATTGACCAAGCGCCACCGTCTTTCCGTTGTGGGACACATACACCACACACAACAAATCACCGCACCGAAAAGCCAAGGTATACTAATTCCCGGCTCACCGGAGCATCACAACTTTGGAGATCACGGCGACCACGGGTTTTGGGTTGTAACAATGCCGGGGGTGCAAGAAGCAGGAGACCCTCAGCTTGAGTTTGTGCCGGGAGGTTCTCCAGAGTTCCGCACTGTGGATACACCCGCAGATGTGATGGTGGATGAAAACTTCTACAGGGTACGTGATGTAACCAAGGGTGTGGAGTTGCCTGAGGGTGCATTGGCTATTGCGCCTACACCTACCACGGTGGAGCATAGGGATGCACTGAAGGGTGTGGCAGAGGTGGAACAAATACTTCAGGTGTGGCTCAAGATGCAGAAGCCGCCGAAGGGAGAAGCCCCTGCATACTTGGTAGTGGGTCGAGAGTTGCTAGTGGAACAAGACCCTACACGGTTACGGGATGTGCGTCTCAAGAGGTTGGGGTTGGATAACTTTTGTTCGTATGAGCATGCCGAGCTAAATGTAAAACAAGGTATATGGTTAGTGACGGGGCAAGGTAGAGACTACCCCAGTAATGGTGCAGGTAAATCATCCCTCGTGGGAGAGTCGTTGTATTGGCTACTGTTTGGGCGTACGACCAAAGGGCTGGGGGCAGATGAAGTGATACGGTGGGGTGAGAATCTGTGTACTGTGTCTGCAACGTTTGAAGACGACGGTGCTCACCTTACAGTGATACGTAGTCGTGGGCCACAGGGTCATGTGTTAAGTGTGGTGCAGGAATGGCGTGAGCCTCTGGAGGGTGAGTGGGTACAGGAGGAGTGGGAAGCCTCCTCGGTGAATGAGATGACTGCCAAGTTGGGTAAGTACTTGGGCATTACGCCGGAGATATTCCAGAACCTTGCTTACTTCTCACAAGAAAAGTTGCTGCTCTTCTCTTCAGCTACTGATGGTGAACGGAAGAATGTGTTGGCAGATTTGATTGGTCTTAGTGCTTATCAGTCTGCGGCTGAGGAGGCGGGGCGTTGCCTCAAGACAGTAGAGACGGAGAGGGCTAGCTGGAAGACAAGGATCGAAGTGTACGATCAGCAGTTAGACAAGTATGAGGCAATGCAGGATGAGCAAAGACAGCGGTTGCGCCAGTGGGATAAGGATCAAACTGCTTCACTCACAGCGGCGGATGCTGCGTTGGATGAAGCAAAGGCGAAGGTCTCTGTTGTGGATGATGCATGGGCGCGGTATGATACTGTGAAGGCTAATGTAGAAGCAGCAATTGAGCAGTATCAAATGGGTTTGGAATCTACACGGCAAGCACGGGAGGATGGTATACGTTCCGGTCTTGAGGTTGAGAATGCCGCCAAGTTAGAGACTAAGGAATCTGCTGTAGTGGTACGGTGTAGAGGTGCAATGGCTGGGTATGCATCATTAGAGGCTGCACAAGAAGCGGTTGCTGGTTTGCCACAGTGTTGTGAAGAAGTTGATGAGGCGGGCGCGGTGTTTTGTGATGCGGATATGGCGGTAAGTGCACAGCGTGATAAGGTGTTGGCTTCCAAGCAACAACTCAAGCACTTGGAAGATACACGTGCACGCATAGCAACTGAATTTTCAGTAATGGGTGCTCACTTGGCTGAGGGTGTTTGCCCTACGTGTAAGCAGAATGTTGGTGCTGAGCACCGTGACAAATGTTTGGCACCATTGCACGCTCGCGTTGAAGAGATCAACAAGGAGTATGCTACACAAGAGGCCGCGGATGTTGTGTTGGTAGAAGCACACGCTGTGTTACAGGAGCGGGTTGATGCTGCGTCTAAGTGCGTGCAGCAGACGCGAGATGTAGTTGAGGAGTTGGAGGGTGTGAAGTTTAGGTGTGAAGATTTGGCAGCGCATGAACGTGAGTTGGTGTTGTTACGGGAAACTACGGTGCCTGACAAGTTGGTGTATGAGAAGGTTGAGGTAGAGCTTGCTGCAGAGTTAACTAAGTTCACGCACGGGCAGACACAGGAGATTGCGCAGGCGGAGCAGCACGCGGAGAAGTTGAGTGATGCACAGGTGCGTGGTGTTGCACAGGCGGGAGCAACGCTGCTCAGGTTACGGAGTGAAGTGAACCCGCACGTAGCAGAAAAGGAAAGCCTAGCGACGGCAGTAGTGGCAACACATGAACAACATGCTGCTGCGTTAGTTGAGGTGGATGCGTTGAATGATAAGCTCGCCGTGTATGATTATTGGCGTACTGGTTTCTCTAAGCAAGGCCTCCAGTCTTTGCTTGTAGAAGAAGTGGCAGCACTGTTCAATGCTGGGCGTAGTGACATCTTCCCGCTGCTTACACAGGGTGTGTATGATGTACAGTTTAGCACATTGTCAAAGACACGGAGTGGGGAGCTACGAGAGAAGACTGTGTTTGTCGTGTATGAGCATGGTAAGCCAGTGCCTTATGGTGCGCTGAGTGGTGGGCAGCGTAGGCGCATAGACATTGGTATCATGTTGGTGCTGGTGCAGGCGGTGTCGAAGTGGATGGGTGTGTGTGGGGTGCTTGGGCTGCTGATACTGGATGAAGTGTTTGGCTTCCTTGACGCTAGCGGTGCGGAGGGTTTGTTGGCTGCACTGGGTCAAGTATCGGAGCAGGTGCAGACTACCTATGTTATAACCCATGATACACATTTGCAGTCGATGGTGCCTGATACGATTTGTGTGGTACAAGATGCACAGGGCATATCTCATATAAGGGGGTAGACAATGCCAGCGTGGGCATGGTTGTTAGTGTACTTAGGCGTGGTTTGTATGATGGGTGCGATTGTTTTTTGTTGGTTATATCCGGAGGCTGGAGGAGGAGAGTGAGTAAGCGGAATAGGATGTACAGGGTATATCTCATGTAAGGAGGGTAGCATGGATACAGTACTGTTGTACTCTGGCGGGTTGGATTCTTTTGTGAGCGCCGGGCTATTGCTGGAGGAAGACCCAGGGCGGGAACTCACATGCTTGTTTTTTGATTACGACCACCACACGGTGGAGGTAGAGTGGGAAGCCTCCTGCCTGTGTATTGCAACGCTGAGGGAAAGGTTCCCAGAGGCTACTGTGCTTTTGGTGCGTAAGCACTTGGCAGATTACAAAGACTATGTCAAAGATGTGGCGCTCGTGGGTGGTGGACACATACCCACGGCGGATGAAGATTCAAAACTGTACTTCATCCCGGGGCGCAACATTTTGTTTCTGCTGTATGCTGCAATCTATTCCTATAATGCGGGGTGCAGACAGTTTGCCTACTCCCCTCACCAGTGGGCGCACGCCGGGGACTGCCTGCCACAATTCATTGAGGCAATACAGGAAGCGTTTTGTTGGGGTTTCTCGATGGAGAAGAAGAAGGAAGATTACAAAGTGTGGTCCCCTATTGGTCACCTAGATAAGCCGGGTGTAGTGACGGAGGGTACGCGCTTGGGGTTGCCTCTGGAAGTGTCCTGGTCCTGTCATGGTGCTGGTGAAAAGCAGTGTGGTATTTGTCACAACTGTGTGGAGCGCAAGCTGTCCTATAAGCTGGCGGGCATTGCGGACGGTACGGTATACGCTGACAACAGCATCCCGGAGGGCTAGTCTGTGCTACGCTTAGGGGATACACCGTTGCGGGAAGTGCCAGGGTACCCTCGGCACTTTGCAAAACTCGAATCTTACAATACAACAGGTTCGATGAAGCTACGTTCTGTGTATAGGATGTTGACGGGTGTGCGTAAGGGCTCTACTGTGGTAGAATCTACTTCCGGGAACATGGGTGTGGCACTTGCAGCCATAGGGTATCAGTGGGGTTTGCGTGTGGTGCTTGTAACGGACCCGAAGCTTTCTTCATACCATCGTGTTGCGATGGAGGGGTATGGTGCTGAGGTACAATGTGTGGAGGAGAAGGATGAGACTGGTGGATGGTTGCTGACACGTTTGGCGCGTGTGAGGGAGTTGTGTACGCAGCATCCTGAATGGTATTGGCCTAACCAATATGAGAATCCTTTGAACCCTGCGGCGTTTGAAAAGATAGGGGATGAGATTGCGTGGCAGTTGCGGGCGTGTGCAACGTGTGCTCCTCCTCAATCTATTCTTTGGTTCTTTGCTGCTGTTTCTACAGGTGGATCACTTACAGGCACAGCGCGTGCATTGTTGCAGCGGTGCACAATGCACTATCCTAAAGTAGCCTTGCATGTGGTTGCTGTGGATGTCGAAGGCTCTGTTGTGTTTGGCGGTCCTGCAAAACCAAGACACCTGAATGGTATAGGCTCCAGTTTGAAAGTGTTGCCTAACCTTGCGCGTGATCTCATTGATGATGTGGTAATGGTTATGGACGCTGAGGCTGTGCGTTGTTGCTATACGCTGCGGGATAACCATGGCATGTACGTCGGAGGTTCCAGTGGTGCGGTGTGGGCAGCGGTGTTGAAGAAGCAGGCGGAGATTGGCGTGGATGATATCGTAGTGGTACTGTTCCCGGATGCAGGTCATATCTATACAGCGACTATATACTCACGGGTTTGGTTACAGGAACGTCAACTGGATGGAGCGTGCGTATGAGATCGCCGGTGAAGTGGGTATCGTTGGAAGACAAACGTGCGCAGTTAGAAGATGCGCATTGGATGATGATGGCGATGCGTAAGCTCTTGTGGAAGCAACATTTTGGCGGGTGCCGTTTGGGACAGGAAGGTTATTTGTCTCATCCTGGGGAAGGTTTTGATCGCGCTATTACTATGTCTGCGTGGGTGCGTTTTGATAATGGCGGTGTGGTGGGTGCTAAGTGGGTGGGTTCTCATGCGGCTAATTTGGATCGAGCGTTACCACGTGGTCGTTCCTTGACGATGTTGAATTGTGGGAAGACTGGATTACCGTTGTTGCACTTTGATGGCACGGACTTGAGCAATGCGCGTACTGCTGCCTTTGCTTGTGCTGCAATTGCTATACTGTTTGGGCGGTTGTATCAAAATAAACGCCCTCCTGCGCACGTGGTATTGATTGGTGCGGGGCGTGTGCATGATTGGCAAGCGTTGTATATGAGGCAACTATGGCCTGACATTAAGTTGACTGTTGTGGATACGAATGCAGGGCGTGCGTATTTGTTTGGGCAGCAGCATAAAGCGCAGGTTGAATCTTCTTGGTCGGAAGCAATAGAGGGCGCAGATGTTGTGTCTCTTGCTACAGCAGGCGCACCAGAGGGTTGGATACCGGGTGATGGGGTATTTGAGGTGCCCCTTACAGCACAGGTATGGATCAATACTTCGCTACGGGATATTACACCAATGTTTGTGCGTCGTTTTCCCATCGCAGTTGTGGATGATTACAAGATGGCAGCGTCGGGTTTGACGCCTTACCACCGTGCGCAGCAAGCGCACCCACAACTTCCGGTGCGGGCGTTGTGTGATCTTGTAGATGGTGAATCAAATTTTGTGGAGAAGGGTGGCACACCTGTGCTGGTGAACCCTATGGGGTTGGCACTATGGGATGTGGGTCTCGGTTACATGTTGTTTGAAGAAGAGTTCCGTGCACAGCAAAGAAAGCTAGGTGTGTGATGGATAAACTACCACCGCTTGTTACACCTTTTGTTGCGGAGAGATTTACCCCTGCACATTTGCCTACATGTATTGTGCCGCCCTACGATGAGATTTCTGAACAAGCGCACACTGCCTTAGAGGGCATGGACCCGTACAATATTGTACGTGTTATCCTACCGCGGAAGGAAGAGGGTGGGCATTATTCTGCTGCTGCACAACTGGCACTGTGGCGGGAAGAGCAGGTGTTGGTACAGGATGTTATGCCCTCTGTGTGTATCGTGCGGCAAATGTTTGTGGATGAGCGTGGTAAGCCTCGTGTTTGTACGGGTGTTATTGCAGTGGTAGCGGTTGAGCCGTACAACAACGGACGTGTGATTCCACACGAGCGCTTAACAAATGCACGTGAGTATGATCGTTTGGCCTCGCTGCGTGAGACGCAAACAATGTGCGAAGCGTTGCTTATGGTTACACGTGATCCTCATGCGATACTTGCAGAGCAGTTGCTCTTAGTTGCAGGTGCGCAGGTACCTACGTATACCATTTACTTGGAAGCTGCCGCGGATCTCAAACCAATGCGACTTGATATTTGGCAAGTGTACGCCCCGGAGTCTTGGTTGTTGTTGGAGAGTATGCGTGAGGGTCCGTTGTACATAGCTGATGGGCACCATAGGTATGGAGCTGCACAGATGTATCGTTGTGAGAAGCCAAACGCGCTGCACACGCTGGCGTGGATTGTACCGGCAGAGGATCCTGGGCTCTCCGTTGTAGATACAGGATTACAGCAACGTGTACCAGTAAAGAATGTGCTGGACTTAGCGGATCGTGGTGTGCGTTTGCCCGCAAAGCAAACATACTTCACACCCAAAGCTCCCGGTGGTGTAGCGTTGTTGAGGTATGGATGAAGCCCGGAAAAGGAAAGAGCAAAGGTAATTCTTTTGAAAACAAGACAGGGCGCGGCCTTTCTTTATGGCTAACGGAAGACGCAGACAAGACACAGCTAATACCCTCCCGTCTCAGTGGTGGTTGGCAGGATGCGGCGGCACGGCACGCTGGTGACCTTGCAGCTAACGGCCCGGTAGGTGAACGCTTCCGGCAGCACTTTGTTGTGGAGTGTAAGCATAGGAAGACTGAGTTGTTGTGGACCATGTACAATGTGCTTGGTGAGAACGTGCAGGGTTGGTGGGTGAAGTTGTGTGGCGAGGCTACTGAATTTGATTTGCTGCCTATGCTGGTGTGTAAGCAAAACCATCGGCCGGTACTGGTAGGGTTGCCCTCTAAGTTGGCCCGCCATGTTGTGCGGGAGGGTCCATTGACTGGACCGTTGTTGATACATACTACGCGGGGTATTTATGATTGTGGTTTGTTGTTGTGGCATACATTGGTGGCGTGGGAGCCAGAAGAATTTTATGCACTGACAGAAAGGTTGTACGCATGTTCATAATGAGTAAGCAAATAGAAATTGATGCAGGGCATCGTGTACCTTATCACGACGCCGGATGCCGGTTTTTGCACGGGCACCGTTGGAAGATTGTTGCACACATTGCAGCACATAGTTTAGTCAAGCCAACACCAGAGCGTGTGGATAGTGGTATGGTTGTGGACTTTGGTATTGTGAAGCAGGTGTTGCGGCAAGTGATTCACGATGAGTGTGACCACCGTTTGATTTTATGGGAACAGGATCCGTTGATTACACAAGGTACATTTATGGAGGCATTGTGTTCTGCCGCTCCTCCAGAACATGGTCTTGCTAATGGTGTGATTCTTGTGCCAATGATACCAACGTCTGAGGGCTTGGCACAGTATTGGGGCTTGCGTGTAGCTGCTGCTCTAAGGAAGTACAAAGTACAACTCTCCGCGCTAGATGTGTGGGAAACACCAAATTCAAAGGCTACCTATACGATAACGGGTGCCATTATTTATGGATGAGGGAGGTTGTTGTGTCAACACAAACACCGTCGGCTATTCATTTGTATTCAGGTGGTCTTATGGACCCGTTGAATCCGCAGGCAGAAGATATTTGTATTGAGGACATTGCGCATGCACTAGCAAACCTCTGCAGGTTTGGCGGGCACACCAAGGAATTTTATTCAGTGGCTCAACATTCGTTGTACGTTTCAATGTACTGCCCCTCAGAGTATGTGCTGTGGGGTTTGTTGCATGATGCTGCGGAAGTGTATGTGGGTGACATGCTCAAGCCTCTCAAGAAAAGAAGTGGTACATTTGGTGAGATGTTTTGTATGTTTGAGGATGCCATACTCAAAGTCATTATTGAAAAGTTTGGTTTAAGTTGGCCAATGCCACAAGCAGTATCACAGACAGATTTGTGGATGTTGTGCGCTGAGGCGCGTGACTTGTGTGGTAATCCAGCCTGGGCTTTTAACCTTCGGGCGCAGGTACACCCGCCTCTTGAGTCGGTACAGGAGTTAGAGCCTTGGAGTCCTGCACTGGCTGAGACACAGTTTCTACTTCGGTACTATCGTCTGCTTGTTGGGGAGGTGTAGCATGCGCCCTGCCCATACTGTGTATAAGGTGCATCCACCACACGCAGGTTGGCTTGTGGTGGCAGTTCTCGTGTTGGTTGGGGGTATGTGCTTCTGGTGGGGGAACGCGGTTACAGGGTGGGCGTATGATAACGGGTGGGAAGCGCGTGGGGTGTATGAGTCAGCGTTGCTTGCAACCAGATTGGATAGTTTGCAAGCAACAGCTGACTCAAGTTGTGTTGCGTGGTTTCGGAGGCACTAGCTTCAAGGCCTTCCCTTCTACTCTTCGATGGATACCACTTCGCCAAACGGCACAGCCCGTTGTGCATACCGTTTGGGTGTAGCCCATAGTGTAGGCACTCCGCGGTCGTCCGTGGGGAAGGCACCACACAGGTCTGTCAAGTAGATCAAGCACACGGGCGGCTCCTCCAGCTTATCAAGTTCTACAAACGCTGGCCGGAAATCTGTACCGCCACCACCCTCGGGGCGCATTACCACAGGCTCACCACGCTCGAATGTATCTGTGTGCTGCACCGCCGCGTCACAGTACATCACATGCACGCGGCGTGGGCCTAGCTCATCCATGATGCTCGCTATCTCTGCCCCAAATATTTTCAGTAGTGGGTTGTCAATTGAGCCGCTGGTGTCTACAACAACAACCATTGGTCCAACCTCGCGGTTGTTTAGGCTAGGCAAGTACAATCCGCCAGCCATGTATCGTGCGTTGGGTCGTGTCCAGGTGTAGTCGCTGTGTGCCTGCTCTTGTGCAAACCTGCGTAGCACCGAGCGCCAGTCGATAGCTGGTTGTGTGGCTTCCTTGAGGAGGCGTGCCAGTGCTCCAGGCAACTCACCTTGCCCCGCTGCGAGTGCGGCGGCTTGTTGCACGGCTTGCTTCCAGTCTTCTTCCGACGGCGCATCAGCCTCTTCCGCTTCGCTGCTTGGTGGTGCATCCCTTACCTCGCCACCAAAGGGCTGTGCCTCTGCCTGTTGTTCTCCCTCCCCTGTGGTTTTCGTGGGCTGTGGTGGCCCCTGTGCCTCGCCTTCCTCACCCGAACCCCCTTCCTGCTCGGGGGCGTTCGGCTGCCCTGGTCCCCCTGGCGGCTCTGTGTGGGCATTATTTGGTGCATCACCCTGCCCTTGGGGGCCATCTTGCCCCTGTTCCCCACCATCTGGGGTGTTTTGCTGGTGTGGTAGCCGGTTGTACACCCACTCTGCACTTTTGCCAACGTGTGCGGGTTCCAGTTCATACAACCCGCCCTCTGGCAAGTCGAACCCTGCTGTGCGCAGCATTGGGTTGGTTACACGGTCACAGGCTTCGTTCCATTTCTTTTCATCCCTACCGTCTCGTCGCCACGGGTGCCCGAGGATGCAGTGGCTAACCTCGTGCCCGAACAAACCTTTTACATGTGCCACAGTTGGGAGGGCTAGGATGTATGTGGGGTTGAAGCCAAGCGAGACGCCATCCACCCAAGCTGTTTCACACGCGGGGTCTTCCTGCAACTTCAACTTCAGTGCAAGCATGCCCCAGAAGCGTTGGTCAAGGACCAATGCGGTACGGGCGGCTAGCATTCTTTTCATTGCTTCGGTTGGCATTGTGTACCTTGTTGTCTTGGGTTGCCTTCATTCACAGATGCTCCCAAATATGGGAGCGTTTCGGTTAACCCCCTGTCTTTATACGCTGTGTGCACGGCGTTGGTAAGTTTTTGTCCCGTGCCTTATTGAGTGCTTTGATGTTAAGTAATGCACCTTCGAGGTGATCAAGTGCTTCTTGTAAAGAGCAACCACTGGACCATCTGATTGCACGTAGGATGGTGATGAGTCCAAGCTCGCCTTTTTCTAATGCTGTGGCGAGTCGACGTGTTTGTGTATTCTTGTGCATAGGGTCATCCTCCTGGTGTGTACACGCTCTGCATGCTGGCCAGAATTGCGTCTGCCTTCTTTGCCGCACGCTCGCGTGCCTTGTCATCGTCTCGTAACACCTCGACGTCCAGTGTTGCCAGGTCCCGCAGGATTTGCTTGCGGGTGCGCTCCAGTGTGGCGTCCTTGGTAACGTTTAATCGCCCAAGGATCTCTGCAACCTCTCCCACACGTTCAATCATTGTAGCGCGTAGGTGCTTTCCATCTTCCAACTTGGGACGCAGCTTGCTTACCACATCACCCAAGCGTGTCCATGCATCCGTCATTGCATCCGCTACTGCTTGTGCAACACGGTCCTCAATGCTGTTGGAGATACTAGCCAGTTCTTCTTTGGGTAGGGACACCCTGAAGTCATCACCCGCAGGTAGTGGTGCAAATTCTACGCTGATGTGAAACTTGTGGCGTATCTCGTTTATGCTTGGGTAGTCTTCCTCCTTGTACATATCCCCAAGGTGTTCCCTTGCGTTCTTAACCAGCGTTGGGTAGTCGGCAAGGAAGGTCTCAAGGGCACGTTCAAAACGCTCTTGCACCTTACGCAACTCTTCGGTATACTCGAAGTAGTTGGCAGTGGGCAACAAGCGCCAACCACTGTCTTCCCACGGCAACGTCTGCGCATAGTGTGTGCAGCGTGCTACTTGGGAGGCGTTGACTAGTCGGGAGTGTGAGGGGGCGTCTCCGCCGAACAAGCGTTTGTGGTAGCGCCCGGCTCTGGGGTTCTTGGCCATCTCGTCGTTCACCTTCTCCGTAACCTGTTTGTCGTGCTTGCGTGCGCTCCAGATACCTACGCACACATTGACTAGCATAGCACGGCCAAGGATCGACGGGGCTTTCTTTGTGGGTGTCATGTTACTTACTCCCGCGCAGCTTCTGCACTATTTGTTCTCGTATCTTTTTACCCCGCTCACCAGTAGGAGCGGGAACGTTTTGTAGATTGGGTGATGTTGGTGTGCGGCCCGTTGGAGTTTTGTGTGTTGCTAGGCAACGCTTACACGTAACACCTTCCCAATACGCGGTAAGGTTGTTAGACCAATTACCGCATGCTGTTTTGCCTGTACCTCCGATGAAGTATTCTATCATATGCACCGGTCTTATCATGTGCCTCCTTATTCCCATGCACCGTGGTAAAGAAATGCACCTTCCTTTGTAAATACAAAGGTATGGTGGAAGCCTGTGTACCCATCACCCTCATTGAGAGTTAAGGCTATGTCTCCAGCTTGCATTTCTCTTATACTGATGTCTTCTTCGAGCCCAAGGTCTATGAACACTTGTTGTAGCTTTTTCAATTGATTTTTCATGGTGTGGCTCCTGAGATCAGTTGTCCCAACTCCCCGCTCATCAGCCGCACAAACTCTGGCGTCTGTTGTGTGGTGGGTACACGGCGGGTGATGTCCCTTAGCAGCAGCGCAGCGAAGTCTCCCTGTGCTGCATCCATCAGGCGCTCAGCGTAGGTGGCAAGCCGCCCGAAGTTCTGTTCGTTGGCTTTGGTAGCCAACCCCGTGACCACAGCGAACAACACGCTGGGGTTGCTGGGTATATCCTGTCCGTGTGGGTCAAGCAGTATGGCATCTATGCTTGGAAGCTGGCGGTACATACTCAGGAACCCTTGTAGCTCCACCGCCGCACCCTCTCCCACTGCACCCGCTAGCACTTGGGTCTCGATGGCAGTAGGCAGTTGCATGTTCAGCACCTTGCTAGCGTTGAACCATGTGCGGGGTAGTGGACAGTTGGTGAGGTCTGCCGTAGGGGTAAACTTGCAAAGCAACTCAGGGCGGAACCGTATGAACGCCACCAACTCAGGGGGTACGTCCGGCTGTGTGAGTGCCCACTGGCTCCAGTCGTCGACGTCCACTTCGAGTTCAACGATGGTAACAAACCTACTCTTCACCGGCTCCAGTATTCCTGTAACCCCAGCACGGTCAACGCGGCGGTTGGTGGCTGCAATAAACATTACGCAGTCGGGTAGCTTGTGCCCGTTAACGCGGCGGGCTAGCAGGAGTTGCATGTAGCTGGCTTGTACGGCGGGTTGTGCTTGGCCAAGGTCGTCGAGGAACCATACGGTGTCCTTTGTTGCAGTCATTGCCTCGTGCAGTTCCCCGAAGGGGAGGAACGTTGCACTCTTGTGATCCTTTGATACCCACGGCAAACCCTTTGCATCCGTAGGGTCCGCGGTTACGGGGTGGCTAAGTATCATGTGCGCCTCTGCCAGTGCGCAGGCTTGTGCTACGATGTCACTCTTCCCAATGCCCGGCGCTCCGGTGATCAGCACCGGAGTTCTTGCGGCGATTGCCTTGGCGAGGAACAGTGTGAGTTGCGAGGGCTTGAGCTTCACGGGGTGGTCTCCTTACGTTGTTGTGCAGCACGGCTACGGGTTAGTGCCTCCCTAGCTATCTCCCACATGTCAACTCGTATACGCTTACAAGCACGAGGGTGAACGCGGGCAACACCTTGGCAGGGGACTATGGTTTTAGCTTTGCCGCTTGGGTGTTTCAGTGCGCGGCAAGCATTGTGTATGCCCTTACGTGGGAACCAAAATAGTTCGCCGCACTCAGGGCATTGGTTCCAACCATTGGTTAGCATGGTTGTCACCTGTTCGTTGGTGAGCATCTCACCTAGCATTCCAAAAGGCACGGTTCAGTCCTCTCTGAAACCATCGTTCCATTTGTAAGATAGGTTGTCGTGTTTGCCACTGTGTTCTAACTGGCGTATGCACATGCTACCGTCTGGGCCTGGGAGGCCACAACGTAAGGGAGGTTCAGTATCTCGTGCCTCAACACAGTTGTCGCAGATGCATTCCTCTTTGGAAATGTCTACGCTGGTGTAGGGCATTGGTCCGCCGCACTCGTAGCAAACAATTGGCTCGCTGGGTTTGAACCATTGGTTGTCCATAATATACCTCATGTTGTAAGTCGGGTTGCCTCATCAGTGCAGTGGAACCCATCCACTACAGACCGGGGTGTGTGGTACACCCCAGTTATCGGCTTCAGTTCTGTTTGCGTGTAACCTTCTTGGTCTTCTTTGCCTTCTTGCGCCCCTCTACTGCCTTCTCTTCCTTCTTTGCCGCACGTGCTTTGCCGCTGGTTTCCAGTGCCCGCCAGCGGGAACGTTCCAGTCCAGGCGTCTTGCTCTTACTGTAGTCCACGATCAGGTCAGCCCGCTCGTTGGTCCTTGCCACTACGTAGCTCACGCCCTCGGGGCTGGTTAGCACATCTACCCTATGGCTGCGCACGACCATTGTGCTGAGCTTCCAACCGTTGGCAACCTTGGTGTTGTGAATCACCTTCACGTTCTTGTCATTCATCACAACCACAGCCCTCGCACTACCCTTGCCCTTGCCGGTGCGGAATCCGATGAGTTCGAAGTAGGCTTGCTTGCTGCCGTCCAGCAAAGCAATCAACGCCCCTCGCAGGCGAACGTTGCTGCTGTGACCCAAGCGGTCCCGCTCTGCGCCGATTGTGGTGCTGCCTGCACGCAGGCGGGGTAGGATCTCCTTGGCTTGCGCAGCTAGTGTGTTGTCCGGTGCCTTCTTTTCCGCCACTACTTTCTTTGCCACTGCCTTCTTTGCCACTGTCTTCTTCTTTGCTGTGGTGGCTTTCTTGGTGGCCTTCTTCTTCGCGGGCGTCTTCTTCTTGGCTGTGGGCATGTTGCCCTCCTTGTGTGGTTATACGGGTTATCTTGTTAAAGCACTGCGTATTATTTGTTCTCTGCGCTGCATGCAGTGTGTGGTCCCTTGCGAGGGATCCAATACAGTGCTCCGCAAGGGCATTCGTTCCAGCCCTGCTCAAGCATTTCTGTTATTTGTTTATTGGTTAGTGGCCCGCCTAATATATCAGTGGGACGCTTCTTAGTGACCATCCTATGCCTCCATGGTTGTGCATACGGCTCGCACTGTGCCACGTGCCTTCAGCATTGCTCTTGCTTGTGCCCTTGGTAGGCTACGGCGCTTGCAGTTGTTAACGTGCCGCACGATTTGTTCCATTACCTGCTCTGGGTTTTCTGCGCTCAGGTACAGTGCCACAGCGGCAGCAAACGCAGCCACTGTCCTGCTACCCCTACTACTGTTGCAACGGCTGCAAGCGGTAACAAGGTTGCCTGCCTTGTTGTCTCCACCCTTGCTCACGGGGCGCACATGGTCCAGTGTCAGCTGTGTATTCTCTTCCAACGCTGCACCACAGTACACACAAGCCAAACCATCCCGCAGGTAAATTGCTAACCGTGTACTCTGGCGGCACCACTTGCTGCCCTGCCACTTATCGTTGCGCTTACACATCGTAGGAAGCCTCAGGTTATAGTGATGGCTGTGTTGTTAGTTTTCCTCAAGGGCGTCAAGGGCACGGCTGAGTTGGTTGTATTCGATTCCTGTGCGAACCGCTTGGCGGGCTTGTTTGATTGCCTCGATTGCTTCTTTTTGGGACCCGTCACGTGTTGCACGGTAGGCTTGTCGTAACACTGGTAAGAGTGCTGAGGCGCGAACAGCTCTGTGGCGATCTTCATGCGCCCAATAATTAGGGTGGGATTGTCTTTCGAAGATTTGACCTATTGCTTCGACCTTTTTTAATGCTAATGCGCGATTCATTGTAACGTCTCCAGCTATGGGTTGCCTCATCAGTACCAGTGTTCCCCACATTGGTAGACGCCCCAAGGAGCAGGGCGTTTCGGCAGTTAGCCTTGCTTTGCAGGCAAAGGTTTCTTCGATATGAAATGGGCCAACAACGCGGGTGTGGCTTCAACATTGTTCAGCAGGCTTGGATCTACCATGTACGTAACTCGGTTGAGTGTTGTGTTTGCGCGGTCTTGCTCTAGCACAGCATCGTGTAACAGTTCCGAAATGATTGTGGCGTCAATTGTGGTAACGCTTTGGTTGTCTCCACGCTTGTCAATCAGTTGAAAAACCGCTTCGTCAAAGTAGAACGCCAGCTCCACATTTACGTTTACAAGAGCGCCGATGATCTTGTTCTTCAACTGCTCGCGTGGGTCTTTGCTCTGTGCCATTGTATGCCTCTTTGTAGTAGGTAAGAAACAGGCCCGGCAGGAATCGAACCTGCAACATCCGGTTTTGGAGACCGGTGCTCTGCCAATTGAGCTACGAGCCTAAAGGGTGGTTGAGGGGTCTCGAACCCCCAACCTCCGGAGCCACAGTCCGGCGCTCTAACCTATTGAGCTACAACCACCATGGTTCCTTTATTTGTTTGTCTTCTTTTGTAGCTGTACCAGCTCCTTGTAGATTCGGAGAGGCATGATACCTATACGCAGCATTTCTGCAACTGTGTTTGGTGCATTATTCTGTGCCATTGTGTGCCTCACTGTAGTAGTAGAAAGGTTTGGAAGCCCTTGGGGCATCGAAGCCCCCGTAACTGGGTAGGGCGTTATAGTGAGTGAGTTACTTACTTACTTACTTACTTATGCGCGGGCAATCTTTGTTGTCCTCTTGGTGCGTCAGGTATCCGCTGTTGCCACAGTAGCAAGAGGTGTAGTGCTGTTGCGTTATCCGGGGTAGTCGGCAGTCTATGCAATCGCTGTTTGGATTGTTGGTGTGTTGTCCGTCTAAATGTTCATTCTCGAGACCCGCTTTGTAATAGCATTCCTTGCAAAGATCGCAGCCAGATTCACTGTCTCCGGTTTCGCGGGTCAGTTTCCCACAATCAACGCAATGGTATGTCGTTGATTCAGGTTGGAATTGTGCTGTTCTTGGCATCGTAGCGCCTCACTGTAGTAGGGTTGCCTGTGTTTTGAAATGGCAAGGGAAGGAATCGAACCTCCAAGCTTCTGGTTAAGCCCTGGGACCACCATCAGCCCTGCCGTGGGGGTGTTACACTTAATAAACCCGCCGGGGCTTGCACCCGGTGCACCTAACAACGTGCGGGTTTTACAGTCGTGGGTGATATGTTAGATCTCGCAGTCTCCGTGGCAGTAGGAGTGACAGCGCGGGCATGCAGATGAGCTTGGCATGGTCGGCTCGCTGGCGCGGGGTTCTTCTGGCTCCCATCCAAACTTACCATGCTCGCGGGCCTCGGCCAGTAGGGCCTGTGTGTCGATACCCTCAAGCACGTCCGGGCTGGCGCTACGGGTCCGCGTGACGGTCCCGTATTGTTTGTCGATACCCACGCATCCCTTTGGTAGGACGGCGACTGTGCGGGTCCGTTGCCCGTCGATTGGATACTCATATGCGGTAGCGATCATTGTTAGTCTCCGGCTAAGTAGGTAGGTAGGTAGTAAGTCTATATAGGCCCTCCGGGTTTGATCCTGGTGCACCAACTTCGTGTGGGCCTGCATACAACCAGCAAAGCAGCACCCACACTAGGCTAAGCGCTGCTAGTGCCACGCTGCCCTCGGGCTCCCTGCCCTTCGCTCGGTTACGGCCCACCGGCTCTTGCTGCGTCCGGCCTCGGGCTGTTGCTCTGGCTGCGCGGTCTCTCTGGCTTTGCTGTCTTGTGGCGGCGGGTGCGGGTTGGTTAGGCGGCCTCTGCCGGTCCACTCTCTGTAGGCGTCTTGCTGGTGCCTCTTGGTGCACCGGAACAATAGGATGCTGTACTCAAAAGCGCAAGCGTTTTGTAAGTGCTTACAGTATAAGGAGTTACAGTGTTTTGATTTACACACTATACAGTGCGCTACGGTGTGCGTATGGTGGGAGGTGGGGTGTAAGTGATTGCAGTGTAAGGAGTTACACTGCCGTCCTTGCATGCAGTATCGTGGTAGGTGGGGTGCCCACGTGTTACAAATTGGGACGTATTTGGTACCATTTTAACCAAAATGTAATGTGATTGTAATTGAATTGTAATGAAAGGGGCCTCCCAAACGAACAAAGACGATACACGTGGGGGTGTGCGGTGCTTGTGCACAGCGGCATGTGCTACACCTGTGCGGGGTGCATGTACGGGGCATGCGGGTTGCTAACGTCCACGGGTTTCACCTATACTGTGGGCGGGGTAGTGCCTTAGACACACACAGGGAAAGAGTAGGTTAGGGGTATGGCAAACAAGCGGGGGAAGAGGAAACAAACGCTCACCGATAGGCAAAAGGTATTTGTGCTGGAGTATCTTATTGATCACAACGCAACACAGGCGGCAATGCGTGCAGGCTATAAGCCCAACTCTGCTATGGTCACGGGGCATGCGTTGTTGCAGAAGCCACACATTGCGGCGGAGATTGCCAAGGCACAGGCGGCAAGGGCACGCAGGATAAACATTAGTGCGGATAGGGTGCTGTTGGAACTAGCGAGGGTGGGCTTGGGGAACATTCGTAATATGTGCAGTTGGGACAGGCACGGGGTAGTGTTCATACCCTCAGAGGATCTAGCGGAAGATGATGCTGCTTGTGTCTCCGCCGTCAAGTGCCGCACCACTACACATATAGAGCCGGATGGGTCGCGGCAGATTAGACATGATGTGGAGTTGAAGTTGTGGGACAAGGTGAAAGCGCTGAAGGAGATGGGTAAGCATTTGGGTGTAAGTGAGAAGATTGATTTGACAATGCACGATGAGATGGTTGATATGACCACGGAGGAGATTGCCAAGCACGCAATAAAGTTGGCAACAGAAGCGTTGAAGGAAGGCGAGTAACGCGTGCCAACAATGACTAAGGGGCGTGAGTTGCAAGCACTGACTGAAGAGTTGGAGCGAAGGAAGCGTCCCTTTGCACACTTTGTTGAACGGCACAACCCAACAATGCTCACCTATGAGCACATACCCCGGATGGTAAGCGCGGCGGATAGGCTGGTGAGGGGAGAGATTACTAGGCTCCTGATTATAGCACCCCCAAGGTATTTGAAGTCTGAAATATTCTCGCGATTACTTCCAGCCTACTACCTAAGGAGGCACCCCGGAAGGAATGTAGCACTGTCAAGCTACGTGGCAGAGCTGGCCTGGGACCTGAGTGAAACGGCTAAGAACTATTACATGGCAGATGGGGGTAAGGTAGCTACTACGAGTACGGCAAAGAAGCATTGGAAGACAGGTAAGGGTGGAGGGATGTTGGCTACAGGGGTAGGTGGGCCACTGCTTGGGCATGGGTATCAGCTGGGTGTGGTGGATGATCCTACGGACCCGGAGAAGGCTGTGAGCCCTACGTACCAAAGGAAGTTCCCGCCGTGGTGGTCCAGCAAGTGGTTGAGCCGTCAGGACGGGGAACATGCGGTTATAGTGGCAGTGATGCAGCGGTTGGGGGTAGGAGACCCAATTGATTATTTGTTTAGGGCAGAGGTAGGGGAGCACACGGAACTAGCACAACAGTGCTGGCACGTGGTGTTGTGTGATGAGATAAAGAGTGATGAACCATTAGGTAGGTGGAGCGGGCCTATGGGGTTGCCGCCTACGTGCACACTGGAACCAGATCCTAGGGAAGTGGGGGAGGTGCTGGCACCCAGCTTGTTGAGTGTAAAGACGGTGCAGCAGCGGCAGCAGGAGGCAGGCCCTTACACTACTGCAAGCCAGAGGCAGGGTAGGCCGATGAGACCGAAGGGAGACTTCTGGCAAAAGCCTTGGTTTACACTCTATGATGTGCTCCCGGCTGATGCCTATGATGGGGGTAAAGATTGGGACACGGCATATACGGAAGATGAGAATAATGCTGCTAGTGCATGGGTGGAAACGTACCGTGGGTTAGGTGCTCAAGAAAAGTTCCCAATCTATATTCATGATCTGGATTGGCGATGGCTTAAATTTCCGGAGCTAGTTTCCTGGATGAGCACAACCCTCGGTCCACACTACGTAGAGGACAAGGCTACGGGGAAGAGCTGTGTGCAGGCGCTCAACAAGTATGGCATCGCCGCCGCTGGTGTTCCGGTGCATGGGGATAAGTTCACACGCGCCGCCGCCGCTCAACCTGCTGTGGCGCAGAAGCGTGTGTTCGTAAGGCGTGAGGTGTTGGATACCCTACTGTTTGGAGAAGGCCAGGGCTTGCTACGTATAACGGCGGAGGGGTTACAGGGGGGAATGGTTGGGTTGGATTTGAATGATTGTTTTGTACAGGCACTTCATAGGCACTTGAAGTTGAGTGAGAAGCCACAGAAGGTAAGGAAGGAAGCATTGTTCGCATGAGTGATGTTGATTATGGAAAAGAATTGATAATAGATTTGCATAACTGCAATGCTTCCTTGTTCACAAGAAAAAGCATTCGCGCTTATTTCAAAGCGCTCTGTGCGCGCATTGATATGAAGAGGTCTAAGCTAACGTGGTGGGATGACTATAGGGTGGCTCCAGAGGAGCGGCAAACAGAACCACATCTCAAAGGCACCTCAGCTGTTCAATTTATCACAACAAGTAACATAACGATACACACGTTGGATCTAATGCAAAGAGTTTACATCAATGTTTTTTCATGCAAAGACTTTGATGTGGAAGTTGTGTTAGCCTTCACAGTAAAATGGTTTGAAGGCAATGTGGTGCACACAAAGACTGTTCGGAGAGTGTGATGAATGTTGTGTTTATAGTACCCACAGGTATTGGTGCGGAGATTGGTGGCCATGCTGGAGATGCAACACCAGCGGCAAAACTAATGGCATCAGTGTGTAATAGGTTGGTTGTTCATCCCAATGTTGTAAACGCTTCAGACATCAATGAGATGACAGAGAACATGTTGTATGTTGAGGGCTCGATTCTTGACAGGTTCCTTGAAGGGCAAATTGGTCTTCAAGAAGTTTGTGGTAATAAGATTCTTCTTGCTGTAAACGGTACCGTCAAGTCTGAAACGGTAAATGCTGTATCAGGTGCACGAGCAACGCTTGGGGCTGACATTGAGATAGTTGAGCTGGAGACTCCAATTAGAATGCTTGCAGCAGTAAGGGAAGGCAAAGCGTCAGGTGATGTGTATGGTGTTGAGAAAGCAATGCAACAACTCAGTCAGTATGATTTCGATGTGTTGGTTGTTAATACCCCAATCGAAACAAGCGATGCGGAAGTTTTGGTTTACTTGAAGGGAGATGGGGGTGTGAATTTGTGGGGTGGTGTGGAGGCTGTGTTATCAAAGCGTATGTCTGCACAACTAAACAAACCTGTCATTCATGCACCCATAGAAAACAGTGAGGTGTTCAAAGCGTTCAACGATGTAGTTGATCCAAGAAAAGCAGCGGAGATGGTCTCTGTTTGTTACTTGCACTGTTGCCTCAAAGGCGCACACGTGGCTCCTAAAATAACGAAGAGTACTAACGCTTTGTGGAACACTGATGTGGATTTCTTGGTGACCCCGGCAAATGTTTTTGGCCGTCCGCATCATGCTTGCTTGCACTATGGAATACGGATAATTGCTGTTAAGGAAAACAAAACAGTTTTGAATGATCCAATGCCTGATGATGTTATTGTAGTTGATAATTACCTGGAGGCAGTAGGAGTAGTGTGTGCTAAGAAAGCAGGCGTGACCGTCTCTACTGTGAGGCGACCTTTAGTGAAGACTAAGGTGTGGGGTATAGATAAATGACCACAGGCGTAATTGTTTACAATGGTGGAGGCTGGTATGATGTTCCAGGTCTAGACCATCCGGTAAAGGGTAGGGTGGCGGCACGACGGGCACTAACGCAACAGGTTAATGTAACCTCGCCAAGTCGTAGCAACCTCCTACGCCGAGCGGGCTACCAGTACCGGGGTGAGCGGGACGTTTACACTACAGCCGGGTATGTGGCTGAGGATGAAGACGATTTTGATTACTACTGGTCCTTGTACCAGCGTAACCCTATTGCGGGACGCATCATTGACATGCCGCCTAAGAGTACCTGGAAGGAAGACGCAGAAGTGTTTGAAGGGGAGGTGCCCGCGGACAAGCCCACGAAGTTTGATGTGCAATGGCGGGAGATGGTTGAACGTCTCAAGTTGTGGCGGGAGTTTGAGAAGGTGGATAGGGTGGGGCGTGTGGGGCAGTATGCTGTGCTGTTGCTTGGTGCACGGAAGGGTGATGATGATAGAGGGTTGACGGAACCGCTGGAGGATTTGAAGGGACCGGACGATATACTGTATGTGAGTAGCTATGCGCAGAAGTATGCTACGATTGAAAGGTGGGAGCAGAACACACAGTCCCCGCGCTTTGGGCTACCGTTAATCTATAAGGTCAATCTCTCTAGCGGTGTAGCTGGCTTTACGGCAGAGACGGTGCAGGTGCACTACACTCGAGTGATTCATGTGGCGGAAGATCCGCTGGTGGATAACGTACACGGGAGGCCCGCACTGAAGCGTGTATTGAACGCACTTACAGACACACTCAAGGTGAGTGCCAGCACAGGGGAAGCCTATTGGCAGTTGGCCGCACGCATTTGGCAGGCGCAGATTGATAAAGATATGGACATGAGCCCCGCTAAGGTGACGGAGTTGGGCGAGAACCTTGAGGATATGGTACATGACCTGCGCCGCCAGTTTGTAGGGCATGGTGTGGAGTTGAGTACGATAGGTGGGGAGACGCCGGACCCGAGTGGCCCGTTTGAAATGTTTAAAGCGCTTAACGCCGTCGGCTCTGGCATACCTATACGTATACTGTTTGGTAGCGAACAGGGGCAGCAGGCTAGCAACCAGGACGAACGTGCATACTTTGGTATGGTTAGTGAGAGGCAGGAACATCACGCGGAGCCAAACATACTGCGTGGTACTATTGATCGGTTCATCGAAGTAGGGGCCTTGCCCAAACCTGAGAAGGGTTACACTGTGGTATGGCCTACGTTGTTTGAGGAAAGTGATGCAAGTAAGGCGGAGGCCAATGCTGCAAGGGCACAGGCGGCGAAGGCACTGACGGCTATGGGCGGAGACCCGATGGAGTTGGTGGAGGTGGATGAGACAGGCAGGGTTCAGCTGCTGCCGCAAACCGTGGAGGAAGCGCGGGCGAAGGCGGAGGCTGCTGCTATTAGAATAGATGATGGAGTGTAAATGAGAGCGCACACCTTTGTACACATACCAGCAACGGCGGGCACTGCGATACGCAAAGCTATAGGTTCAAAGCGTATCATACATGACCTTGCGCGTAACCACTACCAACGCCCTGGTGTAAACTGGAGCCAGTACTTTGTCTACAGCTTTGTACGTAACTCCTATGACCGTGCTGTGTCTCTGTGCGCAAAGGTGCATGCCTCTAGGAAGAGGCAATGGTTGGCTCCTGCCATCTTTAAGCTGTGGGTACGGGAAGGGATGTCGGACACAAGGATAGCGCAGCACGCAGCAAGCCCGCGCATGTGCACTTCGCAGTTGGACTTCCTGTGGGATGTGGAAGGTAACTGGCTTGTGGATTTTGTTGGGCGCTACGAGAAGTTGGATGAGGATGTTGCACGGGTATGCCGTCACCTTGGTATACCAACACCAGAGGTAGCACACCTGAATGTTAGTGTGCGTGAGCGGGACTACCGGAAGTATTATGATGATGTAACACGCGAACGTGTAGCGGCACGTTACGCGGATGAGCTGAAGGAATTGAAGTACACTTTTTAAACGAGAAGGAGCACGAGTAAAATGTTAACAACTGCTGCAAGAGATGCATTTCTCAATACCTACGACACTGGCTTTTACGTGGGCTGGCTGTCAGCGATTACCGATTGGCGTGGTGGAGACGAGACCGAGTTGTCTTACTCAGGTTATGTTCGGGACATCGTTTCTTTTGGTGCACCGGCGGATACGAGCCCTGTGGGTGGGCGACAGAAGGCCAATGATGTAGCTGCAACAGGTGGCCAGAAGGTAGATGTGGGCACGGTCGACGCAATCGCGTGGGGCTTGTACGCTGCGAGTACTGGCGGAGATCCAGAGTGGGTTGGTATGCTGGATGCAGACGAACCGTTCTGGGGTACTGTCGACTTGGCATCGCCGGGCTTGGTTCAGGCTTTCGCGCATGGCTTGTCAACTGACCAGCGTGTGTTCTTGCTCGCGGGTCCGGGTGCAGTGACACCGACGGGTTTTGCGGAGAACACGGCGTACTATGTGGGTACGGTGCCGGATGTCGACAGTCTTACATTGTCAACTACAAGTTCCAATGCGAATCCGGTCAACACCTCTGGTGCTGGCGCAATGCTGTTCTGCCCGTACACGGCTCTGACGATTGCACAGAACGCGACGCCTGAGTTCGCCATTGGCGCTTTGATCATTCAGATATAGGAAAGTCTGATGGCACACGTTGTAACGAAGGTGCGTTTGCGGCCTGCTACGGTAACTGTCGCGCTGTCTGGTACCGCGCTGGATTCGATTGTTGCGGCTGATATTGTAGCGGGCGGCAAGACGATTATCTTCACGGTTGCGGGCGATCAGTGGGTAGCGACTCTCGGAGACGACAACCAGATCACAACCGACTTCCTGGCTGCGATAGATTCGGCACAGTCGGAGGCAACTGGTTGGGACGCAGAGGTGCGGGACAATTTGGCGTATACCGATCTGATTAGGGACAACAACACACAGTGTACTCTCGTTCTTCCAGCGTCAGCTTCTTACGACATCACAGCGACAGAGACAATCACGGCAACACCCCCCGCCTCGTCGTTGCTCGCTTCGTCCTCGCCCATCGTCGCAAGCCCGACATTTGCCGTTAGTTCTAACGAGTTTCTTACCCCCGACATCCATTCATTTTCATCGTTTGAATCAGGTTGGGATGGTTGGACGAACGGTGGTGGCGGCGATCCCTCTAGTGTATCTGGCGGAGGCAACGTTTCCCGATCAAACGCTCAAGCGAAGATAGGAAGCTACAGTGCGCTTGCCAATATTCCTGCTGTCCCTGGAAGAACGGAAGAGGGCGGTGTTACGATGGCGTCCATTTTCGGGGCAGCGTATGATGAGGTCTACATCGCTTTCTGGTATGGGTTCGACTCACTGCCGCAAACGCACCTCAAATACCTACGCTTTGGTCCAAATGGTGGATCGCCTAATGGTGGCGGACTGTTCTACAGTTATTGGGGTGATTGGCAGGAGTTGAGTTGGGGTGCTGATGTTGGCGGTCTGCGTTGTTTGGTGGGATTACCTATCGTGCCTGGTGAATGGCACCATGCCGAGATGCGATACAACCACAATGGATTTGACAATCCTCGGGCATGGTTCTGGTATGACGGCAGGCCGACATGGCACAACTGGCCTGATGCTCCGTTTGTCTACGTCAACGCGACTGGATACAATGCTCAGTGGGTGGCTGATGGAGACTCATACTATCTCGATGCAGGTGGTAGTAGTCCAAGCAAACACTCTGATTTGGGCCAGGTGTATTGGATGTCGATTGCTAATATCGTGAATCCGAGTGACGCCTTCAATACGTACATCGATTATGTCGCGGTGAGCACCACGCGCATAGGGGCGGTGATTCCATAATGACTATTAACGCTTCTTTACTCACCAATAATACAAGTGCAGTGGACGGCACATCTGTGGCTACGGCTTCTATCTTGCCAACTGGTGGCTGTTTGGTGCTCGCGGGTGTGGTTGCTTTGGGTAACGGTGGCGATCCGGGGGCTGCTACCGCTGCGGGCAATGGCTTGACATGGGTTGAGGTAGGTTCTGTTACTGTCGGGTGGGAACGTGTCACGCTGCTACGTGCTATGGGTGGTTCGCCGTCAAGTGGTGCCGTTACATTCTCGTGTGGTTCCACTAAGGCGTGGTTATGGTCGGTGGTTGAGTTTAGCGGCGTGGATACGGGCGGTGCAAACGGGGCTGACGCCATTGTACAATCAGCCACCAACTCAGTGAACAGTACTAGCCTTGCCATCACGCTGGCCGAGTTTGCCGATGCAGTCAACAACGTGGCCTTCGGCTGTCTCTTCCACCTGCAAGACGAGGGACATACGCCGGGCTCCGGGTTTGTTGAATTGAGCGACGAAGGTGTCACAGACGGGGGGGACGACGCGGCGCTAATGACTGAGTGGAAAACTGGTGAAGATCTGGCGGTTGACGCATCTTGGACTACGGGGAAATGGTCGGGTGGTGTTGCCGTTGAGGTGGCGTTAGGACCATCCGGCCTCTCAGGCCCATTCGTTACCAATCTAATCAGAGCCGCGAGTCAGGCTCCCTAATGCGGTGGAAGATTTTCTACGTTGACGGTTCCACGTTCAGTCACATAGACGGTAAGCCGGAGGACGCCCCCGGTGGTGCTGTTGTTGCGGTAGCCCAAGAGGATGACGTGGTTGGTGTGATGATTCATCATGGCAGTGACTTCTACGTCTTCGACAAACAGTATGGGGGCTGGTACGGGTTGGATGTCTTCGGGCTTACGCAGTACCTCATGCGCTCCGGCCTAAAGATTATAAAGTTGGCTGAGGTAATGAATACCAAGGCGTACAGGGCGCTCGTGAAATCGTTGCAGGACGACCCTGACCTACCCATGAAGTCGGCCCGTTACCCTTGGGAGCGCCCCTAAATGGGAGTGCCAGTATCCCCCACCTATGATCAAGATGGGTGGCGTGCGCGAACTAGCGTAAAAGATCCCAGTGGGGTCAACACTGCTTTTGATGGCGGTGATGCGGCGAAGGATGCTGACTGGACACAAGACGTAGATGAGTTGATCCGTGTTCGGTTGGTCGTCAAGCAAACCAATGCAGCAGCCACGGCGAACCACAATGACACGGCTACCGAGTTCCTCCTCCAGTATAATAAGAACGATACGGGATGGAACACCGTTGGCGCGGTAGGTGCTGACGTTGAAGATGTTCAGTTCATAGCGGCCACAGGCTTCGCCGACCACAACGACACGACACAGGTAATCGGTGCAGGAACGTTTGTCACCGGCGATAGTATGGAAACCGCTGTTGCCACCGACACAGTCACTTTCACCGCACTGTCGTTGACCGAGACGGAGATTGAAGTTGCCCTTGAGATTGTTGGTGCAAACGTTGCTGATGAAGACACAATAGAATTACGAGTACTGTTCTCCGCTGCGGGTGAGGCTCCCCCCGCAACCGTACTGACTGCATACACGGCCATCCCAACGATGACGGTGAACAAAGAAGCCGGTGCAACGACTGTGCAGACAGCGGGTGTGAGTAGAGTACACCCCAGAGCCTTTGGTGCAACGCAGACCGATCTACAGATTAGCAACGCGGGGCCAAGTAGGGTACACCCGAGAGCGGTAAGCCAGGGTGCAACGGTTGTGAGTAGTGCCGGGGTAGCACGCACAGCGGTACGGGCTGTCACCCTTGGTATGTTGCTTCTCAGTTACGCAGCACCCGCCGCCGTCCATCCACGTGCGCTAGGTCAAACGCAAACTGTTGTTCAGGGCCAAGGTATCAGTAGGATACACCCCCGGTCGGTGGGTGAAGCACAACTCGTGGGCGGTACTGTCGCCTCAGTGGGTACCGCGAGAGTTCATCCTAGGAGTGTAGGGCAGGTTGTTACTGTTGTAGCGGGTGAGGGTATTAGCCGGGTACACTCGCGAGGGGTGGGTGAGGCAGAAACAATAGTACAAGGTCAAGGCATTAGCTGTGTACATCCAAGGGCTGTGGGTGTGGCGGGAACGGTTACGGCAAGCGCTGGGGTGTCGAAGGTTCATCCACGAGCAGTTGGTGAAACACAGTTGTCTAGTATTGTATCAAGTATTGGAAAGGCGCGGGTACATCCGCGAACAACCGGAGCTACAGAAACTACAGTTGCCAATGCTGGTATCTCTCGTGTTCACCCACGAGCGGTTGGGCGGTCCGGGCTTGGTACTGTTGCTGCTGTAGGAACGGCGCGTGTTCATCCTCGTGCACTCAGTACGAGTATGTTGTTGGTCAGTTACGCAACACCTGTACGGGTACACCCACGTGCGGTTGGACAAGCAACGGCTGAGGGTGGAGTTGTTGCAAGCCAAGGCATAAGCAGGGTGCACCCGAGAGCAGTTGGGCTGTCTACGGTTGTTGGTATTGTTGCAAGCCAAGGCGTTAGTAGGGTACACTCTAGGGCAATCACCCCTGGTCCTGTTGTTCTTGCATATGTGACAAAGCCCACACGTGTTCATCCACGCTCGGTTGGTGTGGCACAGTTAGCAGCAGCGACAGCCGCTAGTGTAGGTGTGTCCGTTGTACATCCACAGGCAACCGGACAAACAGTCACCGAGGTTGTTGGGCAAGGTATAAGTAGGGTTCATCCACGTGCAGTTGGTGTAGCGACGGCAAATGTTGTCAGTCAGGGTATCGCTCGTGTACACGCGAGAGCAATAGGACAGGCGGAAACTATTGTTCAAGCACAGGGTGTCAGTAGGGTACACGCTCGCGCTGTTGGTGTAGTGAACACTGCGGTACAAGGTCAAGGCATAAGCAGGGTGCACCCGAGAGCAGTTGGGCAAACAGAAACTGTTGTTCAAGCGCAAGGTATAAGCCGTGTACACCCTCGGGCAATTGGTGAGGCGGGAACCATAGCAATAAGCGCCGGTACTTCCCAAGCACACCCGCGTGCTGTTGGTGTAGCCCAGTTGAGTGCTAAGGCCAACTCGAGAGGTAGAGCTAGTGTGCACCCACGCGCCACGGGTGTGGGGGTGCTGCCGACTAAAGGACAAGGTGTAAGCCGTGTTCATGCTCGGGTTGTTGGGGAGGCGGGAATCTTGGTACGGCTCTGTTCCCCATTTACAGCAGTAGGAGTTAGCGGGGTAACAACGGCAGTAGGAGACAATGGAGTGGTAGAGGCGGTGGGAGACAGTGGGGTAACAACGGCGGAGAAGGCGTGTACTCTTGATGGTTAATAAGAGGGAGGTGAAGGATGAGCCGTAGTTGGCGACATGGGTATGCGGAACAGCAACGTCCGTGGTGGCAACGCGCATGGGGATGCGGTAGGGAATGGTGGGGCGCTCGGCCATTGTCGATGCACCTACCATCGAAACGCTACAACAAATGGTTCAAGCGTCGGCTTCACAAGATGGAGCGGCAATATGGTAAAAAGGTACTGCACCAGGAGGTGAACGATGGCTGATCCTTTTGTAGCTAAACGCAATGATACGCGGCAGTATTTGATACGCACACTGAAGAATGCGGACGGTACGGTTATTGACCTTACTGGTGCAAGTGTTGCTTTCAATATGCGGAAGCGTGGTACGGGAGCGTTGAAGGTTGATGGCGGTGTTACTACAATCAACGACGAGGCAGGTGGTGTAGTGCAGTATGAGTGGGCGGTAGATGATCTCGATACGGCTGGGTACTACGAGGGTGAATTTGAAGTTACCCTTAGCGACAGTACTGTTATCACTGTGCCCAATGAAGAGCACATACCTATTACTGTTGTTGAAGACATTGGATAGGTGCGCTATGCCAAAGGAAGCTAAACTACTCGTCGTCATCCCTGCACGCCTGCAATCAGCACGCCTACCGGGCAAGCCGTTGCAGGTGCTTGGTGGTATGACGTTACTGGAAGCTGTTGTGCGTAGGGTACAGGCGATGAACTTACCTGACCTGTTGGATGTTGTTGTGGCTGTGGACAATAAGAGTGTAGGGGATGCAGTACGTGGTGCGGCAAAGGTGTACATGACGAGCAAGGAACATCTGAATGGAACAGAACGGGTAGCGGAGGTTGCCCGCCTGCCAGAGTTTGAGGAAGTGCAGGTGGTGCTTAATGTACAAGGGGACCAACCTTTCATCACAGAGATAGCACTGTACAGTGCACTAGCCCAGATTAGCGGTGGCAAGTTTGATGTAGGCACGGCAACACTACCGTTGCTAGAAGGTACTGAGGCAGATCCCAATTGTGTGAAGGCGCTGCTATCTGATACACAAGAGTGCTTCGCCTTCTGCCGTCTCATTGGCTACCACTCCTGGCCACAGGTTACAGTGCAAGAACATGTGGGTGTGTATGCATACAAGCCAGTTATGTTGCAGCGCTGGGCAGAGGCCCCGGCTACACCCTTGGAACGGGCATTGGCTTTGGAGCAGGTGCGGGCTTTGCAGTTGGGTATGCGTGTGGGTACCAGTTGCGACTATAGTGTACTAGGTGGCGAACGGTCTTTTGCTGTGGACACGGAGGAAGACCTTAAGCGGGCACAGGAGCGGGTGGAGGTAGAGGATGGAGACTGAACGCCAGTTACTTGACCCTTGGAAGGTGCGCTGGTGTGGGCCGTGTGCCTTGTGGGAGTACGATACAGGTGTGCCACGGGGTTGGGTAACACTGAAGGGAGACGCCCCAGGGGAGGGCGTGCTATTGCCTTGGCAGAGACGAGAGTTGCCGGAGGCCCAAGTTTACTGTAACACAACAGGAGTAGACCATGACCAAAGAGGAGATGATAACAGAAGCGCGGCGGGTAGCGTGGCACGCACACTCAACATTGGCTACCCTGACACGGATGCTGGGGGGTACGTGCAGTGATACGTTTGTGACAGCGGTATCCTGGTTAAAAATGTGTGCAATGCGGAACGGAATGGTGGTGCTGTGTGGTGTTGGGAAGTCCGCTCTTGTGGCACAACGTATTGCGGCCACCCTCACAGTAGTAGGCATACCCTCCCGGTTCCTGTCTCCCACTGATGCAGTGCATGGTGATGTAGGTAGCCTTGGCGGGCATGACCTTCTGTTTTTGGTAACGCGAAGTGGTGAAACAGAAGAGTTGGTGCGGATGCTGGCGGTACTTGAGCCGTGTATGCAAAGTCTCATTATACTCACTTCCTACCCTGCGTCTACCCTTGGTTGTAGGGCAGACCTTGTGTTGGAGGTGCCAGGAGACGAGGCTTGCCCCCACGGCTTAGTTCCTACTAGTAGTAGTACCGCAGCGGGGGTGATGGGCGATGCGCTGGCTATGGTGCTGCAACAAGTGTTGGGGCGCACGGCAGAAGACTTTGCTGCGCTGCATGCTGGTGGTACGTTGGGGCGGCGGTTGACGTTGCGGGTTAAGGATGTGATGGTAACGGGAGATGATGTTGGGCGTATCAACGATCAGGATTCTCTTGCATATGCCCTTGTACAATTAGCACACAAGCGGGGAACTCTTATTGTTGTTGACGCTCAGCAACCATCAGAAGATAATATTGTGGGTGTTGTTACTGCTGGGGATGTAGCGCGTTTTGTAGCAAGTGCTGATAGTGCAAATGGTGAAAGTGTAGGGGAGTGGACAACAGCGCCTGTGAATATAGTAACGCAACGTCACCCACAAACAGCAGCTCCTGGTGCTTTGGTAGTTGATGCTATTGAGCAGATGCAAGTGCATGGGGTGATGGCGTTACCTGTGATGGAAGAATGTGTTAGTGGGGAAACACTTGTAGGCATGCTTCACCTACACGATGCGCTGCGGGTGGGAGTACAATGATGAGTACCTCCGCACTTAGAGGACATTCAATTGAATATGTTGACGGCGAATGGTGTTATGTAGACGATGGAACGCCAACGATAGGTAGTGATCGACCGTGTGGTAAATGTGGACGAGAGCGTACTTCAGAAGGTCACGATGCGTGCCTCGGGACAATCCCCGGAGTGATGAACGCCTGTTGCGGGCATGGTGGTAGTACACGCCCATACATGCAGTTGCTTGATGGAAGTGTGTTGAAATGGTTACAACAAGGAGCGGAGTAACATGCCAGAGAATCTACTTGGTTTTATCATTAGTGGCGTAGTTGTTGTTTCAGGAATCGTTCTAGTGTTTGTAGCGTTCAAACGTGGTGAAGCAAAGCGGAAGGTTGAGGCATTGGTTGAACAAGAACGTGCAATGTGGCAGCGGGCAGCGGAAGGCGTAAGGGTACGTGGAATGATGGCTGGTAAAACCGTAGGTATGGCGCGTGTGCGTTTGCGAGCCTTCGTGCGTCAACATAAGTCAGGTGGTTGTAAGATACTATCAAAAGGTGATGATTGTGTTTGTGAGCTTTGCCTAATTGACTTTCTTGTTGAACAGGTTACAGAGTTATAGGGCTACAGAATGAGAAAAGCTAAACTACTTCAACGTCTCGTCCAACGCTTTGAAGAAGGTGGGCACCCTTGGCCGGAGTCGTGGGGCGCACCGGAACTAGAACGTTTATATGTGGGGCGACACCAACGTGCTGCGGGTGCGTATGTTTGGACATTGGTACCGCAAGGTAAGAAGATGGGAACTTCAATGTGGGGTAGCCAATGGTCCGCGTTAGAGTGTGCAACATCCGCAACGTTTGTTGTGGCTACAGATAGGTATGGTGACACGTGTATATATCCAGGAGCGAATGGAAATGAAGAGCTTAACACACGACCTACTTGAATTGTTGGTGGAGGTTGGGTGTGATGATGATGCGCTCAATGAAGGTATGAAAGCCAGAGGTTGGGTACGCCGGTGCAAGGAGGAGGAGCACAACTTATTACGCCGATGCTATGATATGTTGAGTGCTTGGGCTAATGGTGTGTGCCCTGAAGGCAAGCCATTGGGTGAAGAATGCCCACGTTGTCCATCACCGTGTAATGTGTATTCAGAACTTGATAGTGACCTTGGTGCTATTCTTAATACTCCTACACCTGATAATGCAGAATCTGTTTCCACCCTATGACTAATGTGCCGACGGTAGTTTGTGTACTACACAGTGGTGGCGACTTCCTGCCGGAGCATGTGTGGGCACTGTATGATGATGTGCGGCAGCAGTGGCCACATGACCGGGAGCTTTCCTTTGTCTGTCTAACGGACGTTACGCTCTATGCCACTGTGCCTGCGGAGCGTGGGAGGGTGCAAGAGATTGCCCTCAAGTGCAACTACTCCGGCTGGTGGAGCAAGATGGAAATGTTCCGCCCTGACTTAGACAGGCTAGGGGACATGTTGTTCTTTGATCTTGATACGGTGGTTATTGATAGCCTGCGGGATATTGCAACGTGTGGGCAATTGACAACCCTTAGCGACTTCTACACCCCTAAGAACCTTGCCTCTGGCCTGATGTACATACCAGAGGGGGACCGTGCAGAGGTGTGGGCAGCATGGATGCAGGATACTGGGAAGCATATGCGTATGCGTGGCGATCAGAACTTTTTGCGTACTTTGTGGAAGGACCGTGCACTGAGGTGGCAAACCGTGCTGCCGGGGCAGGTTGTTAGCTTCAAAGGGCATGTGCGAAAGCTGGGGGGTGTGCCCGAGGATGCGCGGGTGGTGTGCTACCACGGGCGTCCGCGGCCTTGGGCTGAGGGAGGTGCCCTCCCGGTGCAGAACCCCGCAAGGTCAACACTGTTGCGTGTACCCCAAGCCGGGCGCAAGAAAAAGAAGAGATGACACAACGATTAGTCTGTTGGTTCTCCTGCGGTGCAACGAGTGCTGTGGCTACTAAGATGGCTCTTGAAAACTTTCCGGAGCTTGAGCCGCATGTGGTGTATTGCGCTACGCACAGCGAGCATCCAGACAATGAGCGGTTCTTGGCTGATTGTGAGAAGTGGTACGGGCTCACGATTGAGCGGATTGGTTCGGTCAAGTACCGTGACATATGGCACGTTTTTGAGGAGACACGGTACTTGGTTGGAGTGACGGGTGCGAGGTGTACAGCAGAATTGAAGCGGAAACCCCGTGAGGTGTACCAACAGTCAGGTGACGTACAAGTGTTTGGATTTGATAAGGTTGAGGCGCAGAGGGCATTTAAGTTTCAACGCAACAACCCCGAGATGAATATCGAGACGCCGCTACTTGATGCTGGTTATACCAAACAGCGATGCATTACAGTTATTGCATCCGCTGGTATCAAGATCCCAATGATGTACCGTCTTGGGTATGGCAACAACAATTGCATCGGATGTCCAAAAGGTGGACAAGGTTATTGGAACAAGATCCGCCAAGACTTCCCAGACGTTTTTGTCCGTATGGCAAAGGTGGAGCGTCGACTTGATGTGGCGATCAACAAAACCTACGCAGGTGACGGGAAGCGAAAGCGCTTATTCTTAGGCGAATTAGATTCAGCAGCAGGCCGTGGTTATGTCGAACCGATGGGCTGTGGATTACTTTGTGCTTTGTATGATGAGGAATCAAAGTGAATGTAATGAAACCAATACCGTTGTACTACATGAGAGGACCGAAGCCCGGCAACCTTGGGGATATCTTGTCTCCAGTACTGTTGAAAGAGTTGGGTGTGCCTACAGTACATGTAGGTAGGGCGTCGGTAGCACGCATACTCGTCATTGGTTCTATTCTTAGTTTCGTGCAGGCACATCATATGGTTTGGGGTACTGGTGCAATGCACCAAACGGATCGGCCACATCGTAAGGCACGATACTTTGCGGTACGCGGACCACTGACGCGTGAGGTGGTGTTGAAGGCGGGCGGTGAGTGCCCTGAACGCTATGGTGACCCTGCACTGTTGCTTCCCAAGATTTACGCGCCACCTGTGACGCCGGTACATGAGTTGGGTGTGGTGCCACACTATAGGGATAAGCGTGGGCTTGAGGAAGCAAAGATGCTAGGACTACCTGTAGTGTGGCCGCTGAATAAGAATCCGCTGAAGGTGGTAGACCAGTTACGTCAGTGTAAAGCAATTGTCTCTAGTTCCTTACACGGTATTGTCATTGCGCATGCCTACGGTATTCCTGCTGCGTGGTTGGCTAGTGATAAATTGAATGGTGATGGGATTAAGTTTCGAGATCATGCTGCGGTGGCAGGTGTTGAGTTACTACCGTATGCTACAATCGCAGAGGCGGTGCCTGTTGCACCATCTGTGCCAATAGACACGGTACCTTTGCTGGAGGCACTAGAGGAGATCAAGACAGCATGGAAGGCGTAAACGCAACGGTCATTAGCTTCCACACCCCCGGTGGAGACTATGCCAAGTATGCACAGGGTATTGCAAGCAAGTGTTATCGCTTGGGGATACAATGCTATATAGAAAAGCGGGATGATGTGGGAGGTTACTTGGCTAACTGTAGGCAGAAGCCCATGTTCATCCTTGAGACCCTACAACGGCTCAAGACGCCAGTGCTTTGGATAGATGCGGATGCTGAGTTACGTAAGGATCCTAGAGGGGCGTTGCTGGTGGATGTTGATTTTATGGCGGGCATAATGCCACCACAACGTCAGCGGCATTGGCATGTGGGTACTTTGTTTTTCAACAACACTGCGCAAGCAAAGAAGTTGTTGCGGTTGTGGATAAAGATGTTGGATAACGAGACATCAGACGAGGCTGCATTGGATCGTGTACGGTGCTCCAGTAAGTGGCACGGTAAGTTTGCTGCTCTGCCTGCTTCTTATCATTGGTGTCGTGGGAAGGTGTGGTTGGCTAAGGACAACCAACACATACGGGATTCAACGGTTATCCTACACAACCTCAGTACATCCCAGAGTAAGAATGAAGCACTCGCTGCCGCACGGGCAAGGTCACGGCGTGACCCAGAACCTCTTCTTTGATTAGAGTAATCTATGTTACAACAAGAAGCACTTTTACATTTGGCGTTTGCGGAACGTGCCCTAACGTTTAGCACGTTACGGATTGAGCACGAGGCTGGGGTCAGTATAGTTGACGGGCGTAGGCTGGGCATAATCTACCCCGACAGCTTTTTTACAAAGTCTCAAGAGTTGTTTGAACTACCAAAGCATGCCGGGTATTTCTTTCAAGGCCATATCTCTACTCTTGGCAGGCGACGTGCGTTGTTTGCAGCGTTCAGGCAGCGACAAAAGCGTAAGGTAGACATAGAGATTGTTGAGACAAACTACGGAAGATGTGCACAGAACAAAGGTGTATGGCATGCTAGCTACTTCGCAAAGTTGGCACGCTCTCAGTTTGGTCTGTGTCCTCACCATCAAAATTATCCTAACAAGGGGTACGCTCTGTGGACCTATCGGTTTATTGATTGCTGTTTGGTAGGTGCACTGCCGGTGCTATTTAGAGAGACGCCCCTGTGTGCCGACTTTATAAAGGACTTCCATGTGCTTTGGAATGATGATGCAACGCACGCGTACAACCGTAACTGTGCTGCGCACAACCGTAGACTAGCAGAAGAAAGGTTCAAACTATGAAGGTACCCTATGCCGGACCCTCCTATGGGGAAGAGGAATGTGAGGCTGTAGCCGAGGTGTTAGCTGACTACACGCACATGGTAAGTGGTGCAGCGGTGCAGGAGTTTGAAGAGCAGGTTAGCAAATCCTTTGGCCTACCTATTGGTGTGATGGTTAACTCAGGGTCTTCCGCCAATCTCTTAGCCCTGGCAGCGTTGCCATTGGGGCCGGGGGAGGAAGTGATTACACCTGTACTCACCTACTCCACCACCGTCGCTCCCATTGTGCAGCTAGGTTTGAAGCCTGTGTTTGTCGATGTCAATGTGGAGAGCTATGTGGTTGATGTTGCTGCGGTAGAAGCTGCCATCACACTACGCACCCGTGCACTGTTCATTCCGCTACTGCTTGGCAACATGCCAAACATGTATGCGTTGCAGGCATTGGCACACGCTTATGGGTTGTTCCTTGTGCTTGATGCGTGTGATACATTGGGTGGTTTGTATAATGGCAAGCCCGTTGGTTCCTTTGCTGATGTAGTTACGGCAAGCTTCTATGCCACCCACATCATTACCACCGCAGGCGGTGGCGGGATGGTGTGCTTTGCTAATCCCAAGCTCGCTGACCGTGCACGGCTGCTTGCCTATTGGGGCAGGGAGTCAACGTTGTTTGGGCATGGGGACGCCTCAGAGGATGTGGCGCTACGCTATGATGCCTCTGAGGGGGAAGCTGCATATGATGCTAAGTTCTCTTTCATTGCGCAGGGCTACAACTTCCAGCCCCTAGAACTTCAGGGGGCTTTTGGTTTGGTACAAATGAAACGGTTGGAAGAATTCATTTTGGCACGTGAACAGAATTGGTGCACACTGTATGCGTTCTTTGAAGGCTACCAAGAGTATTTCATGTTACCTATGTTGGAAGTGTATGCGGAACCTGTGTGGCTTTCCTTTCCAGTGCAGGTACGCCCTGATGTACCGTTTACACGCAACGAGTTTGCGGTGTACTTGGAAGAGCACGGGGTGCAGACGCGCCCAATAATGACGGGCAACATATTAAGGCAACCCGGCTTCGTGGATGTAGGGCACGGGGAGTTTCCAAATGCAGATACCATTATGAAGAATGGTTTGATGTTGGGTTGCCACCAGAGCATGACCGTTTCGCAACTGGTGTATGTGCAACAACAGGTGTTGGACTTTTTACATGATTGCGAAAAGAAAGAGATTCCAGTAGCGGAGAACCAAGATGCCTAGCTTCTGGAAAGGGCGTACCGTTCTTGTTACCGGCCACATGGGTTTTGTAGGCAGTTGGCTCTGCCTCTACCTACAAGCCCTTGGTGCACATGTGTGGGGCTATGGTCTTAGTCGCAGCACTGGTCCCTCGTTGTACAAAGCAGCACAGGTGCGGCGGCGGTTAGCGGGGGAGTGGCGGGAAGACATTACGGATGTAACTGCGCTACGCCAAGCAATAAGTGCAGCACAGCCCTCAGTTGTCTTTCACCTTGGTGCAAGGGCTATTGTGAGGGAGGCGTTGGATGACCCGTTTGGTACGGTGCAAACAAACGTGGTAGGTACGGCGGCGGTGCTTGAGGCAGTGCGCCATGCACCCATAGTGCGGGCAATGGTAGTAGCGACAACGGACAAGGTATACAAGAATACAGGAGAGACCCCATACCCATATACGGAGCGTAGCCCGCTGGGTGGGCTTGACCCTTATGGTGCGAGCAAAGCAGCGTGTGAAATGATTGTGGGTGGTTATAGGCATACGTATGGTATGCGTGTGGCTACAGCGCGAAGTGGAAATGTGATAGGCGGTGGTGATTGGGGAGCACAGCGTTTGGTGCCCAATTGTATACGCGCCTTTGCTAAGGGTGAAACAGTACAGGTGTATGAAGCGGAACGCCCGTTTCTACACGTGCTTGATTCCGTGGCGGGTTATCTAATACTGGCTGAGCGTTTGTGTGGTGAAGGAAATTATGCAACAGCCTACAACCTTGGCCCTGCCCATAGCACTTCGGTTGTAACCGTTGCTGAGTACCTTGCTGCTGCGCTACAAGGAAAAGTTGAAGTGTTGGTGGGTGGGCCACCACAACAAGCGGCGCACCTTGTGCTTTGCAGTAACAAAGCGAAACAGGAACTAGGGTGGTTCCCGGCGTGGAGCACTGAGCAGGCGTTGGGTTGGACGGTTGCTTGGTATGTAGAACATCAGGCGGGTGCGGACATGGATCTCATAAGCATGGAAGAGATAAAAGAGCATGCAACGGAATGGAACGCATGACACACGCAGGTGATTACCAAACGGAGCGTCGTATGGGGCTCAAGCGCAAAGCTATTCCCCTGCCTAATCTAAAGGACAAGCGCGTACTGGACGTTGGATGTGACCATGGCTACTGGTCACATCTTGCCGCTATGCAGGGTGCAGCGCATGTGCTGGGTGTGGACCGTGGACGTTATGTGCGGGGTGCGGGCCATGTTGATCTTGTAGAGCGTAACAATGCACAGGGTTGGGAACGGTGTGAGTTTGTTTACGCAGACCTAGGAAAGCAGTGGCCCCGGTTTGGAAAGTTTGATGTGGTGTTTTGTTTCTCCCTCTACCACCACTGGTACGGCCAGTGTGGGAAGCATGAACGGATTTGGAAGTGGCTTGCTAGGCACGTTGCTGTTGGGGGTGTGCTGTTGTGGGAAGGGCCGGTGGATACGCGAGACAGTACGGCGAAGCAAGTGACGGAGGGTGTTGGTAATTACACACGCGCTTCAATCCTGGGTGCTGCTAAGATTCCTTTCAACGTGCAGATTGTAGGGGATGCCTTGCACCGGGCGTATCGCGAGGTGTGGTGTTGTACGTTGAAGGGTGATGTGGATGCGCGTGCGCGTGCACAAGAATTTGTTGACGCGAGTAAAACAAAGCAGCCACCGCTACCCTCTAAGCCCATACCCACTAAGCCAACACCCGCGAAGCCTGTTGTGGTTGTGCCTTTGAGCGCGGAAGAACAACGCGCACGTGTACGTGCAGAACGGAGGGCGAGGGCAGCGGCAAAACCAAAGCCGCGGAAGCGCCTGCCCCGCCCAAAGCCCACCGCGCAACAAGAAGCAGAACCTGCTTTACCCAAGGAAGCAGAACCCACAGTTGACCCGGCTACCGCTGCAACACATTCTAAGCTGCAAGACCTTTTGTGCGCTGTTACCCCACCTAACCGTACACAACACCTTGCGGGTGCGCAGGCACACCGTGAGGGTTTGGCGCACCCTGAATGGGCAATAGTGCTTGGAGGAGGGGAAGGTGTGTGGGATGATGTGCTGGCTTGGGAAGAGTTGTATGGTAGGCAGTGGGATGGTTTGGTAATTGCTGCGAACGATGTAGGTTGCCACTGGCCTCGGCACCTAGACCACTGGTGCACACTGCATCCAACGAAGATGCCTGACTGGAAAGTACACCGTGGAGCGCAAGGCTTTCCCGCCGACTACATTACATGGGGAAGACGGCGTTATGACCTAGATGGGCAACTACGCCCATGGGCGGGCGGCGCGAGTGGTATGTATGCAATACAACTTGCACGTTGGTTTGGCTGCGAGCGTGCTGTGTTGTGTGGGGTGCCTATGACTGCTAGCCCACACTTTGTGGAAAGCACACTGCATGCACAGGGGCGGGAGTGGCCAGAGGTTGAAAGCCATTGGCGTGCGTGGCAGCGGCACGTGGGTAAGATGAGGGGATGGGTGCGTAGTATGAGTGGGAGGACTGCTGAGACTTTAGGTGTGCCTACATTGGAATGGTTGAGAGGAGAAGAGTGATGGCAACTGATGTACCTGTAGGAATTGATCTCTTGTACAACAATGACATTGTGTGTCCCTACTGTGGTAATAGAGATGATCAAGGGTATGAGCAGCAACTAGGTGACGGGGACACAACAGAGGATAATTGTCCCGCCTGTGATAAAACGTACAGAATCACCGTATGCATAGATGTCACATACAGCACCGAAAAGATTGTAGGGGAGGAGAGTGATGGGTGACCGGCGCACCAGTACTGGCTGCCTAGAACAAAGTGCTTACTGTTGTGACTGTGCCTGGGTATATCACAACCAGAAGAATGGTCTCGCCCTTGGTGCCAAGCACCACGACGGTACTGGACATGAGGTGCATATAGAAATCACCCGGTTAGTGTGCTATGGCGGGAAGGATGAGGATGACGAAGCAAAACAAGATGGGTGAGGCACCAACTGAAGCCGAACTCGAAACTGCTGCGAAGGAGGAGTGATGGTGAAATATCGCGATGGACATGGGCGAGTGTCCTACACGGATACGGGTTTTATCGAATGTTCGCACTGCGAAATGGTCAGAGAGTCTACCGACTTTCCGGCAGAACCGGGAGGTATGTGCAAAAAGTGTGTCGATGCTATGATCGCCGCGAAGAAGGGCTCGCCATGAATACACAAGCGAAGATCGCGGAGGGCTCTCAGGTGACTGTAGTTGATGTCACAAAAGGTCGATTTGAAGTGATGGGTGAGGCGTATGCAGGCGATTACCAGACTGCCCAACGTATGCAATTGAAGCGCTTGGCTATTCCCCTCCCAGTCCTGAAGGGGAAACGTGTGTTGGACGTTGGGTGTGACTATGGCTACTGGTCGAAATTAGCCTCAGACGCGGGCGCTGTGCAGGTTGTGGGTGTAGATCGTGGGCGCTATGTACGTGGGGCAGGGTATGTGGATTTAGTGGCACAAAACAACGCACAGCAGTGGCCCCGATGTGAGTTTGTGCAAGCGAACCTAGGAGAGGAGTGGCCGGGGTTGGGTGAGTTCGATGTGATCTTTTGTTTCTCCCTCTACCACCACTGGTACCCAGAGGCGCGGGGGCATGCCCTAATATGGCAGTGGTTGGAACAACACACAGCACCATATGGAATGTTGCTGTGGGAAGGGCCGGTGGATACACGGGATCCCATTGCACGCAAGTGTGTGCGGGGTATAGGTGGGTATGACCGTGTGACTATTATGGCAGCAGCACAAGTACACTATGAAGTAGAAGTTATAGGCCCGGCGCTCCACAAACCCCATAGGGAAGTGTGGCGCTGTTTATCTAGGAGGGGCATGAGTGTCTCAGCAAATTCAAGGGCGTGTGTGCAAGGGAGCGGGCAAGGCAAGGGCAGCATTCAAGGAAGCGCGGATGAACGAAGTGCACGACATGATGGGGTGGTACCCATACCCAGGAACACTGAATGTACGAGTAGAGAAGCTGCCAGAGATCATCAGCAAGTTACCGCCGCCATTACAAGAGACGGAACAAGAGACACCAATAGGGCCACTCCAGTGGTGGAGAGGAAGGTTAGAGCTGCCCGACCAGACAAGTGTCGTGGCGCTCCTCGTGCGTGGTGCGGCGACCCGGACGCACTACTTAGAGTTCGTAGCGCAGTTGTCGCTGAGGATGTCGACAGGGCTGAAGAACGGCGATCGAATTTGTTTCACCCTGAATGGGCAATAGTACTTGGAGGTGCAGCGGGGGTGTGGGATGATGTGTTGGCTTGGGAAGAAGTGTATGGTAAGCAGTGGGATGGAATGGTGGTGGCGGCTAATGACGTAGGCTCACATTGGCCCCGGTACCTTGACCACTGGTGTACACTGCACCCAGAGCGCATGGCACCGTGGAAAGATAAACGTGCTGCACATGGTTTTGTGGGAGGGTATATTACATGGGGTAGAAGGAAGCGTGAGTTGGATATACAGGTGCGCCCATGGGCAGGAGGCTCCAGCGGTATGCTAGCTATACAGGTGGCGCAGATGGCGGGTGCAGAGCGGGTGGTGTTGTGTGGGGTGCCTATGACACCAACACCACATTTTGAAGAGAGTGTGGTGCATAGTAAGACTAAGAATTGGATGGCGGTTGCTGGGCATTGGAGGGCTTGGACAAAACATATGAGCAAAATGATGGGGTTGGCGCGGAGTATGAGTGGCAGGACGGCGGAGGTGTTGGGTGTGCCTACATTGGAATGGTTAACAGAGGGGGAGGCTGTGGAATGAAATACTTTCCAGTTGGCACTAAAGTACACATCGACGGTGTTAGGGTTAGGGGAATAGTTAATGTTGTTTTGCACAACGATGGTTTTGTTGTACTGTCACTACACCATATGAAGCGTATGGGTAAGGGACAAAGACTTCTCTTAGAAACATTCAGGCGCAATGGTAGGTGTAAACCAGAAATCACTGTTACATTTCCGCAGTGTTGTGGCAACTACAAACCATTCAAGTGTTTTGTGCGTGAAATGAGTATAGGGATGTATAACTATGCATATTAAACCTTTGTTCCGCCCCGGCGGTGACTTCTTTCTTATCGCAGGCCCGTGCGTTGTTGAGAACCATGTGTTGCATATGCAAATTGCTTCTGCGCTCCGGGATGTACAAGAGGAGTTAGGTATACCTGTAATCTTCAAAGCAAGTTTCGACAAAGCAAACAGAAGCAGGATGGAAGCAGCGAGAGGGCCGGGCTTTGTAGAAGGCTTGCAGATGTTGGCTGATGTGAGTACAGCAACAGCGCTACCAGTGCTTACAGATGTGCATGAGGTAGGGCAAGTAGACGCGGCGGCACAGGTGTGTCATGTGCTACAGGTGCCCGCTGCGCTGTGTAGGCAAACAGATTTGCTTGTGGAGGTAGCACTCTCTGGTCGTGCGGTTAATATCAAGAAGGGCCAATGGTGTAGCACCGCTGATATGCTAGGGGCTGTAGGCAAGGTGCGCTACAACGTACAGCAAGATGATTACCCTGTGGCGGTAACGGAACGCGGAACGTTCTTTGGCTACGGGGATCTAGTGGTGGATATGCGCAGCATACCACGCCTGCAACAAGCCTGTAAAACGCCCGTTGTGTTTGATGCTACCCATAGCGTACAGCGGCCCGGATTAGGGGCACAGGGGCAAAGTGGGGGCGAACCTGGGCATATAGCAACGCTTGCGCGTGCAGCAGTGGCGGCGGGTGCTGATGGTTTGTTCTTAGAGGTGCACCCTACCCCGGAGCTTGCGCCGTGCGATGCTGATAGCATGTTGCCTCTCGACCAACTGCTGCCGCTCATGCGCCAGCTTGTAGCAATACGCAGGGTAGTGTATGGGTGATGAGAACTTAGGTACGCAAGCTCTTGCGTTTGCCAAGCAGTATGTCGCACTCACGGAAGCATTACAGTCCCAGGGTGTGCCGGAGGTGGTGGCGCGGGACGAGGCGAGGATGACGGCGCTGTTCATAATGTTTCAAGGCAGCGACGAAGAAGATTTTGCAGGGGGCGTTTGCCCAGTGACGGGTAGTGTGTGCCCACTGAGAGGATAACGTATGCTGCTGCTGAAGGACGCGATTGCGGCTAACGCTGGTAAGGGTACCAAGATGTTTCGTTTCTATAAGACGACGCATCGTGTAGCAGATCGCTTCAGTCCGCGGGTTGCAAACTCGTGGCTCAAAGCTGTAACAATGTTTCAAGCAGGCATTAGCGAGACAGCAGTAGGTAAGGCAATTGCTTCTGGTAATTTGGCAAGGATAGAAAAAGCGATTGGTGGTTCACGCTTTGGGCGGATGATGCTGGCGCTAGAAGATCCGCTTGCTCGCACTGCGGCTGCTGCGGGAAAGGCTAGCGCAAAGACATTAGGTGTGGGTGGCTTTGAGTTTGAGTTCAACGCTACACATACCAACGTCATACAGTTTGCACGGGACCAAGCGGCGGCACTGGTAGTTGATGTAGCGGATGACGCGAGGGAAGCTATACGCACCGTAACCGCGCTTGGTGCACAGCAGGGTCTTACCATCCCCCAACAGGCAAGGGCCATACGCGAGATCGTCCCACTGCCCCCACCGTGGCAAGCGGCACCGTTGCACCTTGCAGAAGATATACGTAAGGGGCGCACAGCAGCAGCCACAGCCCGCAGGCTCTCAGCCACGGACAAAGCGCAAATACGCAGCCGTATTGCAAAGGGTACGGTGACTGATGATTTTGTTAAGCAAATGCAAACGCGGTATACCAACTCTTTGGTTAACCGCCGTGGGCTGAACATAGCAGCAACCGAGTCCCTGAGGGCAGCAAATTTTGGTGTACAAAACAGTTGGGAGCAGGCAGTACAACAAGGCGCGCTGTCAAACAAGTCTCGGAAGTTTTGGCTTGTAACCCCGGATGAAAGATTATCGCAGAAGCATGCCACCATCCCCGGCCTCAACCTCAAGGGGCGCAAGATCAATGAGATGTTTGTGACAACAGAAGGTCCGCACATGCATCCACCAAGTCGCCCGAATTGTCGGTGCTCTGTTGGCTTGGGTGCAGTAGCGGGTACAGGTGTTGTTACTGGACCGGCGGGTGCGGGTAAGGCAAGTGGTGGTGTGGGGCGTGCGGTGACAACACTGCCACCGCGTAAGGTTGCCCCGGCTGGAGGTGGAGCAGCGGAGGTTGGCGGTGGTGCAGGTGTTGTGCCGGGTGTAGCAGAACGCGCTGCTATAGAAGCAGCTGAACGCGCTGCAAAGATAGCGGCGGAAAAGAAGGCGGCGGATAAGGCTTTGAAGAAAGCAAGGAAGGCAAAGGTTGCGCGTGAAGCAGCCGCAAAGGAAGCGAACGAAAAGGCTGCGCGTGAAGCGGTAGAAAAGGCTACACAAGATCCGGTGATTCCTACACCACAAAAGTTGTTAGACGGTTCACCTTTGCGTGTGAGCCAAAGCATTGCTGATAAACCTGTAGAGTGGGGTTCGGGCTGGGATAGTACTGGTAATATTGTGTTTCGTGAAACAAGTAATCATGCGTACAAGCTTCAGATTAAACAGGAGACTTTGCATAAATTAAAAGACGGTGTGTTTATACATAACCATCCAACAGGTAGCAGTTTTTCAACAGTAGATTTGGATGTTGCTGTTAGGAACAACATAAAAGAAATGTGGGCTGTGCACACTGAGCAGAGTTTTCGTGTAGTGCGCCCACCGAACGGTTGGCCTAGTTTGACTGAAGTACAGGGTCATTTCCAAGATGCGCATCGCGCTTGGCTACAACGCTTAGAAAAACTAAGAGAAGGTGGTCTTAAGCGTGCAAGCGAAGAATTTCGACAGTTAGACTTGAATATGATGCATAGTATTTGGGAAGAAGCTTTTGCTAAAATGGGCGCACACTACGAAAGGTTCAATTTATGACATTGATTATTGATCCGCCGGTTAATGCCATGAGCACCCCAAACGCTATAGAAGCTTGGCTCAAACTAATACAAACATGGGAATTGACAGGATTAGATGAAGAGGAGAAAGTAACAATAAGTGCAGAAATTGTACGCGCTGAGTCTTGGTTAGAATTTGCGCAAGTTTATGTGCTTGCAGAAGAAGCGTCAAAGGAAGAGGCTACACGTGAGTGAAGAGAAGTTTGATCAGCAAACATTGCTACTGCTTGCGCTTTGGCCTAAGTTAAAACCCAACGCACAGCGTTCCTTGTTGCATGTCATACATCAGTTAATTACAGACTATACAGGTAACATCAAGTGGAAGTGCAATAAAGGCGGCATACGAAAAGTGTTTTTGGAGCAAGAGTTTGACCCCAATACGCCGGTAGAGGTTGTGTTGGGAGAGGAGGAGGAACCCAAATGAAGGAGGTACTGCTTATGCGGACACTGACACGCAGTTTCAAAGCGCTGTTCTCTATTTGCTGGAGGGCCGTCCTTTGTGTCATTGTACTGTGTGCCCTCACTGCTCTCGTGCCCACGGTGGCCGTGGCAGCGGGTGATGGGGCGGCAGTGGTTGAATGCGCGGAGTGCTATGCCGTTATGGCAGCACTACCGGGTGCGCCGCTACACACCACCAACACACTCTACTATGATGATGCGACGTTCTCCAAATGGCGAGAAGCGGGCAGCGATACCGTCTTACAGGTAACGGTTGCCACTCGGTTGCGTACAGCGGCGACGATAAGTTCTAAGGAAGGGGTACATAGTGAGCTACTGTTGTTTGCTCCGCCCTTGGGACACACGCCCCTTTTGCGACGGCTTTGCGTGCAGAAGGAGTAAGAGGTTGTAACCCACTGTGAGAAAAGAAGCGGCGACCGAGAGCCGTAATGGAGCGCCAAGAGAAACCCCCCAGCTTAACGGTTGGGGGGTTTTTGTTAATCGTTAGGGTTATCTTTTATGCACAACCGCAGGCATGCCCGGCATGCAGCACGCATCCAACACTCTGGGTCCATAGCGTAAACATGCCGTGCTTGGGGTAAATCCTTTGTTACCGTGACTTCATACCTACAGTGTGTGTAATGCCCATGACGCTTGATCATCCACGTGTCAACCGTGTTAAGCATTAGCATGCATGTCTTCTCGTCAAGGTCCCAAGTCGGCAGCACTTGTTGTACATGCACCACACCGTCCGGTTCTTCCCGCCATGCACGGAAGCCGCCAAAGAAGTGTTCTACCTTTGGTTGTGTTTCCCAAACACGTTGCGCCTCCTCCAGCATTTTTTCTTTGGTAAGTATTTTCAAACCCATCACATGCTCAGCAACCAAGAGGCGTAGTTCGTAGTCCTTCACCTTGTCGAGGTTCATATGCTTAATTCTCCCGTGGATTGATGAGTCCATGATCCAACAGGTCTTGCAGTGTTTGCGGGCTACACTCCGGTCCGTCTTGCTCGCCGGGCATTGGCCCAAGTTTACCTTCGTTACGCAGCTTCCAGTCAGGCTCTTTACACTTACAGTACTCGTAGTGGCTGTCGCACCGCGCGCACCACCGTGCAGCTAGTGGACCACCGGGGCCGCTCAGTTTGCGCATGTGTTCGTTGTCTGGTCTGGTACCGTCTTCATGGAAAGGCATTTGTTATTCTCCGTATTGGTAAGATTCTTTTGTGGGCACACCGTTGTGGTCAACTTGCTTGGGGTGTGTAAGCAACCATTGCCAACCAAGGGTGATACGAAACAGTGGTAGTAGCAAAAACAAACGGCACTCAAAGGTTGTTACCGTCAACGAAAGCAGCGGTGGCCAGGGTTTGTGCCTACGGCATATGCTACCAATCCACCGCCAGCGGTGCATAGGTTTATGCATTACGTTCCTTTGTATTCCGCTAAACAATTCTCATTGTCTGGGCGTTGTTGCATGTAGGTACGTACTCGATCAAAGGATATGGGTGTAAACTGGCAATTGTCTACACCTACATCCAAGCTCTTACCTTGTGCTGTGCGCCGTCCGTGGCTATGACCAAATAAATGCCAGCTATTGTAATGGGACTTTGACCACACAGCCATCGCATAGTGACAAAGGATAATGGGCTTCTTTGTAGTGTGCGTGAGTGTTACAATTTCACCATAGCCACTATCTTCTTTTATCTCTTCAGGGTAACTAAAAGAGCGTTCCCAAATGTGCGGCGTCTTACTATGGTTGAGCCAACGATCGTGACTGCCTTTGAGAAAGATGTGCTGACCGTTTAGGTGCTCGATGATACTCTCAGCAGTAATATCGCGCCTGTCTTTGGGCCTTAAGAAGAAGTCACCTGCGTGTACTGTAACATCCCCGGAGGTGACTGTGGCATTGTGGTTGGCGATGAGTGTTTCATTCATCTCTTCTACATTAGCAAAAGGGCGGTCACAGTATTCGATGATGCGTGCGTGCCAGTAGTGCTCGTCGGCTGTGAAGAAGTACATATTAGTTGTCCATTTCTTCTGAACAGTTTGCACAGATTCTTTGGTTATGTTTGCCCTTATAGGTACGTAACATGCTACAAATAACACACACTGGTTGTTCACAGCACACACATGTTGCCTTTGTGCTTCTTGTACCTACAGTGTAACCACTACCGTTAGCCCAACCCGCAGGTGCTCTGCATTGTGGATTAGATACAACACAGGTCCGTACTTCTTTTTTCATTAGATGCTTTCTTCCAAAGGTAAAAGGCTTGCGTACATGTTACAGCGCGGGCAGTTGACGAAGTTGGCAACTTCGTCACGCGCTGCACCAATATCTTCTACATCCCTTTCGTATACAGTATGGACTACTGTGAGATTGCAACTGGTGCAACGATAAACTCTTGGTACTGCTTCGCCAAACGGGTCACTCATTTTATTCTCCCTCCATTTGTTCTTTCGCACAGTCTTTACAAATGCCGTGGCTATCACCGCTAGTGTTTAACACCACACCCAACACCTTACCGCACCACGCGCATAGTTGGCGGTGTACTGGTACATCTATTTCAAATGCACAACCACCCCGCGTTTCACCTGCGCACTGTAAGCGGTTTGTAGTGCGGCGACCGACTGCGAATTTGATTGGAGTGTCTTGTGTAATTGTGTCAGGCATCATGGTCCCCGTCAAGGTAGATGCGTAGGATAGATGTCTTTGTAATCTCAGCGTAACGTATCGTTGCCCATGTACCACTACGTTGTACTTCTCCCCGTGTGTATGGTGCTGCAA
>SDBU01000180.1_pt1 | contig 90561 bp, 87 predicted proteins | sample 2277071 | NCBI WGS metagenome assembly SDBU01 (sample SAMN10397929, study PRJNA504765) | marine sediment metagenome | isolation source: marine sediment core GS08_GC12, 126 cmbsf | place: Arctic Ocean: Gakkel Ridge, Loki's castle | collected 2008
GCCTGACCGTTTCTTCCAACCCAAGAGGAATGGAGTCCTATCCACCAAGCACTACAGTCGCGAGCAACTGGAGAAAGCTAAAAGCTATTACTATACTCTAATGGGCTGGGATGCGAAAACTGGCATACCCACCCCGGAGAAAATAGAAGAATTGGACATTAAGTAGAGATTCGTTACTACTGTTTTCAGGCTATATTCGGCTAGTTTTCTGTAGCCTCTAGCGTTGGCGGTAAGCTTCAATGTAACGTCTGGCGTGTTTATCACGACCCAGAATTAGGTCAGCAGCCAGGATAATCGGGCGTACCTTAGCTACATCCACGATGGGACAGTTCACTCCGGCAGCGATGGCAGTGACCAAGAAGGCACTATTAAGTAAGTTACGGTCAGGTAGACCGAAAGAAATATTACTAGCTCCCAGGGTCAAGTTTACCCCCAGATCAGCCTTTATCTTGCGGATAGTTTCGATGGTCACCAGACCGGCTTCGTTATCTGCTCCTATCGACAGACTCAAACAATCAATGATAATATCCTCGCGAGGGATACCAAGCACCTCGGCTCGTTTCACAATCTTATGAGCGATGGCTGCCCGCTGCTCTGGATCATTCGGGATGCCTTCATCATCCATGGTCAGACCAATGACTGCTGCTTTGTATTCCTTGGCCAGAGGCAGAACCTTCACCAGACGGTGTTCTTCACCAGTGACTGAGTTGATGAGGGGCTTGCCGTGATAGACTTTTAAGGCCGACTCTAAGGCTGCGGGATTACTGCTGTCAATACATAAAGGTACATCTACTATATCCATCACTGCCTGCACGGCCTGAGGAAGGAGGGTTACCTCATCCACACCGGCGGCACCGACGTTGACATCAAGGATATCCACGCCAGCTTGCACCTGAGCTAAAGCCTCCTTGCGCACAAGCTCTAGGTTGCCAGTTTGTAATGCTGCAGCCAGCTTCTGCTTGCCAGAAGGATTAATACGCTCGCCGATAAGAATTGTTGGCTCCTTGTCACTAATAAGCACCTCTTTCGTTGCGCTAGACAATCTGGTTTCCACTACTTAACCTCCTCTATTATAGTGTCCTATATGTGTTGCCTGGACAAAGGTCTGCGTAAAGTTAGGGGCAGTAGCCAATTCGATATAGTTAACCCGGCGGGCTATTGTCTGTGCCTCGGCTCGTTTGCTAAGCGAGACAAGGGCCAGCTTAGCTCCCATGCCGGCGGCATTTCCTACCTGTCTGAAACAATCCAGAGGTAGCGATGGCAACATACCGATAGTTACCGCACTGGACACATTAATGTAGCTACCAAAGGCACCAGCAATTATCACCTGTTTGATTTCTTCTTCAGAGCAGCCGTTCGTTTCCAGGAGTACTTGGATACCGGTGCGAATGGCTGCTTTAGCCAGTTGCAGTTCTCGGATGTCCTGCTGAGTGATAACAATAGCTGAGTGTCCGTCTTGTTCATCCTTGCTGACCAGAACAAATTCGAGTTGTTTTTGGCGAGTACGCATTCGGGGATGATTATCTTTCATTCTGCCGTCCTTATTGATGACTCCGGCCAGATAGAGCTGGGCTATAGCATCCAGGATGCCTGAGCCACAAAGCCCAATCGGTGGGGTTTCATCAACAGTCTGGTATTCTACTTGGTCATCTACTAATCGTAATCGTTCTATGGCGCCGCTGGCAGCTCGCATACCATACTTGATATGCCCTCCCTCAAAAGCAGGGCCAGAAGCGCAGGAGACGCTGGACACCTTGCCATCGTTTACCAGGCTTACTTCGGTGTTGGTGCCAATGTCTATTGCCACTGTCAGTCCCTCAGCTTGCCAAGCTTCCGTAGCTAAGAGCATAGCTACGTGGTCAGCTCCCACAAAGCCAGCTACAGTGGGCAGTAAATGTACGTAGGCTCCCGATGCTATATGCAGCCCAATATCGCGGGCTTTAATATCCAAGGCCTCACGAATTGTGGGCACGTATGGAGAAAGGCCTAACTGTGCCACAGGCAGACGCAGTAAGAGGTGGTGCATCGCTGTGTTGCCTACCACCACTGCCTCAACGATTTCCTCTGGCTTGGCATTAACCTTGCTACACAGGTCAACACCTAGCTGGTTAATGGTAGTTACCGTAAGCTGTTGTATTTGTGCTGCCTCAACTGGTGATTTTGTGGCACTAGTAATGCGGCTGATGATATCTTCGCCATAGCTTATTTGGGGATTCAGAATTCCCCTGGCGGCAAGTGTCTGACCACTGTCTAAGTCAACAAGGTAGCCGGCTATCTTGGTAGTCCCTAAATCAATGGCTAGCCCTAATTGGTGGCTGGGCGAGGGGCTAAGGGCTACCACTTCGTTGTCACGCACCGAAACCTGGGCTTGCCAGTTCCAAGACCGTAACTGGGGCGAGAGATTCCGCAGGACATCAATGTCAATAATGTTGCAGTGTATCTGGTGTTGTTGCTCCAGTGTTTCCAGCAGACGCTCACTATCAGCCCGGGGGTCTGATAAAGATGAAGCTGGTAACTGAAGTTGGTAGGCACGAACCGGTGGATTGGGAGTAACAGTGACCTCTAATCCCTCCACCTGCATTCGTTGTGGCGTGGTCATCGACTGGTATGGCACGCTCAATTTGCAATCACTGGTGGGATACGTCTGGCAGGCCAGGCGCCAGCCATTCTTTAGTTCCTGAGGCGAGAGAGCCTCCTGCTCATGGGGTGTTGGTTCTGATGCAGTTCCACTTAGAACCCGTATCTTGCACGAGTGGCAGGTTCCACGGCCGCCACATATACTGATAATACTCACACCGAGGTGACGGGCGCAATCCAAAAGACACTTATCAGCCGGGCATTTTCCTCGCCGACCCACTGGCTCGAAATCAATCTGATAAGATGTCATGTTTGGCTACTCCTGTTGGGTTGTGGTTTCTGGATGTGTATACACTCGATAGTGACAAGTTTCCTTCAGGTTGCAGCGGTCGCAGGCTTGGGCTTCTGCCCAGGTTGGCATGTCCGGTCCTATGCCGATGAGCGTAGAGATTGACTTGCGAGGGCTCATCATTCCTGAAGAGGTCAGATGCATTCCAATTTGCTCTGCAGACACTAGTTGAAACAATTGCCGCTGTTCTGAAAGAGGCAGGCCAGGCATACCCGGACTGAGAGGGCTGCTGGTTTCATAACCGCGGGATGATACTTCACGCCTTATAAGCTGACAGGCCTCCTGACCAAGGGAATCCACGGCTGTGCTACCGATACCATCTAATAACAGACCTCGCAACGGCTCATTCTGGCTAAAGTAAGCCGTTACCTTTTCTTCGAGTCTGGGACCGATAGTGCAGACCACAATGGCAAGCTCTCTAGCAGTTTTCAGGAACGAGGGAAGCAGTTGGCCATGAAACACTGTACCGTCTTTCAAGCACAGTCGGTCATGCTGCACCCCTGTGATTAAGTGCAATTCATAAGCTATAGCTGGCTCCAACAGGTGGAGTTCATCTACGCTATTTAGCAGTTCGTGTAATAAGGTTATCATCTCCGGCCGGAGGTTTAGAAGTTCTCCAACTCCCTGTCGACGTGGTAATTGCTCGATGCTCAGAGTCAAAGGGACATTATGAAGGATAGGCATCGTTTTCTCCTTTAGCGAGCCGATTGGTTAGCACAAAAACAGGCGTTGTAAGCTCCTGCAATGTTCAGCTCAACGCTTTAATATCTAGGGGGTATTTGCCATATTCCTTAATGGTGTGCACCATCTCTACATAATTCTCCGGCTTGACTGCCGAGTGTATAGTATTGCTGGAACTGATGATGAGTCCTCCGCCGATGCCAGCCTTGCGTATGACTTCTTTGGTCTCCTGCCGTACTTCTGCCACACTGGCGAAGCTCAGAGTTGATGCACAATTCACGTTGCCCATCAGGCAGAGCCTGTCCCCGTACTTTTGCTTTACCTCACCAATATCCATGTCAGCCATAGGGTCCACCGGATGGAAACAATCGGCTCCGGCTTCAACAATACTGTCTAAGAACGACCAGCAGTTGCCATCGGTGTGCTTTATCACGTAGGCGCCACGCTTTTTGGCTTCCTGAGCCAGCGCCTTGAATGGTGGGAGTACAAATTTATTGAAGTGCTCCAGTGAGAACATTGGGCCATTCTTGTAAGCCCAGTCGCCGACGATAAAGATAGTCTCTGCCCCGGCGTCAACAGCATTATTGATGTAGCGCAGCTGATAGTCAAGCACAATCTGGTGTACACGTAGCACTAGCTCCGGGTTAGTGTAGAAAGCCATCAGCCGTTCTGGGAAGCCCAGTACATCGCTAGTTAAAGAATTGTGGTCGGTAACCATAGCCACGATGGCTCGTTTCCCTTTGTAGTGCTTAGTCCACTGCTGTATTTGCTCGAAACGGCGCTCCTCGTCAGGGTCGGGCGGCTGGTAGTTCTTTAGGTCTTTTTCTGATTTGATCGGTGCCTCTAAAGGTATCGGGTCGATTTCCTGGGTGTACTGCTTGACTACACCCCATTCATCGCGGGTTATTCGGGGACTCTCACTGAGTACCTCTTCCTTAAGGTAATCCCGGTCACGGTGTACCAAGGCATCCAAGTCCATATGTTCGATAAATTCCTCGTAACTGGCACCGGGTAAAATCTTGTTGATGATTTTACGGTCTATACCTAGCTCAAAGTGTGGTATTCTGTCTGGCTGCTTTCTTTCCAGAGCTTGGAAAACTCGCTTGGCGTTTGTGTACTTAGCCATAATTTTACCTCGCCGTCCTCTCCAGCCAGTGCGATTAAGTTGCTATAAGGTCTCGTACCTTCTCCACTACTGCCACTGCATCGGCGCTGTAACCATCAGCACCAATCTGGTCGGCGAAGGCTTGAGTGACTGGGGCACCCCCTACGATCACCTGTACCTTTTGCCCAAGTCCGGCTTTTTTGAGTGCCTTTATTGTTTCTTCCATCATGGGCATGGTAGAGGTGAGCAATGCCGAGAGCCCAAGTATCTGTAGGTCATTGTCGCGGACCACCTCTACGAACCTCTGCGGGGTAATGTCAACCCCGATATCCACCACCTCAAAACCATTGCCCTCCAGCATACTGACCACGATGTTCTTGCCAATGTCGTGTATGTCACCTTTTACGGTGCCGATGGCAACCCTGCCCATGGAGGGGGTGTCCTGCTGGCTCAGGATAGGCTGCAGTATCTCCAGTGCTGTCTTCATCGTCTTGGCACTAAGCAGCACCTCAGGCAAAAATATCTCGCTCTTTCTGAACTTAGTGCCCACCACTGACATTCCCGGCACCAGGCCTTGGTTTAGTATCTCCAGTGCTGAGACTCCGGTTTCCAGTGCTTCATTGGTCAGCCCAGCAATTTCGTCCCACTTTAGCTGCACTATTGCCTCGGAGATTTGCTTCAGTTTGTCCATTTGGTAACACCTCCACTAATTAAGCAACCCTGGGGCTGCCGATTTAACTTGGCTCTATTATAGCAGAGAGGGCGAGAAGGTTACTATCTGTGAGAAAACAAAAGCACTCTCATAGAGTTAACATAAACTCTTGAGAGTGTCAACCGTTCAGTGCTTTAATGTTTATAGGATATTCACCATATTCTCTGATGGCGTGCACCATCCCTACATAATTGTCTGGCTTCACCACAGAATGAATCGATTGGCTGGCCCTGCAGATAAATCCTCCACCTTGAGCAGCCTGCCTTATGCACCTCTTTACATCCTCGCGCACCTCTTCTAGAGTGCCCCAGGTAAGGATGTACGTACAATCGACATTCCCAATTAGGCAAACTTGGTGACCGTACTTTTTCTTCGTCTCCCCTAGGTCCATTCCTGCTCCCGGGTCAATTGGGTGAATGCCGTGAATGCCGGTGTCAACGATCATGTCAAAGATGGGCCAGATATTCCCATCAGTGTGCTTTATGACATATGCGCCTTGGTTCTTGGCTTCATCAACTAGTGTCTTTAACACCGGGATAACATGCTTGGCAAGGTGTTCACGAGACAACATGGGCCCCTTTGAGTCAGCATAATCCCCGGAGATGTATATTATATCAGCACCAACCTCAATGCAGTTTTTGATATACTTCAGGTAGTAGTCACGTATGATTTCGGCCAGCCGATCTATTAGATTTGGATTTCTGATGAAGTCCATGAAGTGGTCAGCTGCTCCTCGCATAGCATTGGCTATGTTGAAAGGATCGGCAAATGAAGCGAAGATGGCTCTCTGCCCCTTGTACCTCTTCACCAGTTCCGCCAGCTCTTTGTATCTCCATGGCTCGTCAGGGTCAGGAAGATTCCACGTATCAAGGTCCTTCTCAGACTTGATTGCTCCTTTTACAGGATAGCCTCCCGTCTCTGATGTCACCTGCCTAATTGTACCCCATTGATCCTGGTAGTACTTCCCGGATGGATCTAAAGTTTTTAGCCTACTTTTGGATACTGCTTCCTTATGCTCTGTGTCACTCGTACCAACAGCATCCCAGTCTAAATACTCAACCAGGTCGTAATATGAAGAGCCGGGAAGTATCCTTTCTCTCACCTTAGGGTGGATGCCTCCCTCAAAATGAGGAATCCTATCAGGTTCTTGAAGCTGTAGTGCCTTGAAAATCCGCTCTGTGCCCGTTAGTGTTTTCATTTCCTATCCTCAAGTGATTTTTGGTGGTTGTTTGAAGAACGATGGTCTAAATATAAAGCAGACTAGTGAGCTTGGATATGAGAACTCTGAATTGCATATTGTGTTCTACAAGCCAAAAGCCGCTGAAAGGACTTGACAAATATTAAAATAGGTGATACATTATAGGTTTGTAACTATGTCCCCTAAGGTTTTTGCCTTATTATATCATTATACCTATCCATTAGCCATGGGTTCTATTTGTGATTAGTATTACACTAATGAAAAATTCTGCATGCTTGTTTGAGGAGCAGAACTAGATTGGTTTCTATGTCGATAACGAATGCTGAAAAGAGAACGTTTCCTGTTTCCCGGAAATCTTATGCTAAGGTACCCCAGGTGCTAGATGTACCTAACCTGATTGAAGTTCAGTTAAATTCATTCCGCTGGTTTCAGGAAGAGGGCATAAGGCAATTATTGGAAGAGGTATCGCCTATCAGTGACTTCGCTGGTAGCAGGCTTGAACTGAGCTTCACCGATTACGAATTTCGCATCCCTCAAGGTTGGAAAGATGAGCAGGAATGCCGTCAGCGGAGCCTGCCCTATTCAGTACCCCTCTATGTTAGAGCCAAGTTATTGGTTAAAAGCACGGGGGAAATCAAAGAGCAAGACCTATTCTTCGGTGATATCCCCTTGATGACAGCCAAAGGCACCTTCATTATCAGTGGTGCTGAACGGGTGATAGTCAACCAGTTACTCCGCTCTCCTGGTGTCTACTTTGCTATTGAAGAAGATGCGACTAGTGGCCGTGATTTGTGTCATGCTAAGCTAATCCCTAGTCGTGGGGCTTGGTTAGAGTTTGAGACCAGTAACCGAGATATAATCTCAGCTAAGATAGATGGCAAACGGAAGATTCCTATTACTACCCTTTTGCGCGCTATTGGTTATGGTAGTGATGAGCAATTGCTCAGCTTGTTCCCCAGAGAGGATAACTCTTCGGAGCATCAATTTATTAGATCAACCATGGAGCGCGAGCCTTTAGTTAGGGATGAGTCTGAGGCTCTGATTGATATCTATAAGAAATTACGTCCTGGTGACCCGCTTAATATTGAAAATGCCCGAAGACTAATAAATAACTTATTCTTCAATTCCCAACGTTATGACTTGGGGAGTGTAGGTCGCTATAAGCTTAATAAGCGATTGGAGCTTGAGGTTTTGGAAAACCAACGAGTTCTAAGCAAAGAAGATATTGTAGAGATAGTTAGGCATATCATTATGATTAATAATGGTAGCGATACTCCAGACGATATTGATCATTTGGGAAATCGGCGGGTGCGCACTGCTGGTGAGTTGATGCAAAACCAATTTCGTATTGGGTTACTGCGCTTGGCACGAGTAGCTAGGGAACGTATGAGTCTTGTCAATACTGAGGGTGTTACCCCCAGCATTTTGATTAATATTCGCCCGGTAGTGGCCGCTATCAGAGAGTTCTTTGGCAGCTCACAGTTATCACAATTTATGGATCAAACCAACCCCTTGGCTGAGCTAACTCATAAACGCCGCTTATCAGCAATGGGGCCAGGAGGCCTCTCTCGTGAGCGTGCCGGCTTTGATGTCCGCGATGTCCACTTTTCCCACTATGGTAGAATCTGTCCCATTGAAACACCGGAAGGACCTAACATTGGTCTTATCGGTTCCCTGGCCACCTATAGTCGCATTAATCAGTATGGTTTTATTGAGACGCCGTACCGTTGGGTTATTACCGGAGTAAGCAATACCTATGATGGTCTGCTAGGTAAAGTGAGTGGGGAGGCAGTGTTTGATGATAAAGGCGATACTATAGTAGACGCTGGGGTTACCATTACCTCTCAGCATGTTAAAAAGTTATCTCAGCTACCTGCCTCTAGGACTATAAAAGTAGTGCCCCTCATCGATACGGTTATCTACTTGTCAGCAGAATATGACAAGTTGGTGGGTAAAACAAGCGGGGAGGCGGTGCTTGATGACAAAGGTAAGACTATAGTAAAAGCTGGGGTTACCATTACTCCTCGGCATGTCAAAAAACTATCTCAGTTGCCTCCCAGAATTGTAAGGGTAGTGCCTTTTGTCTCTGATGAGGTCGTTTACTTGTCAGCCGATAAGGAAGAAAAATATACCATTGCCCAGGCTAATGCCCAGCTTGATCAGAATAGTCAATTTATGGAAGAAAAAATTGAAGCTAGGTTGGGCGATCGTTATCTGCTGGAGACACCCGATAAAATTGATCTTATGGATGTATCACCTAAGCAGATAGTTAGTGTTGGCACATCACTGATACCTTTTCTAGAGCACAACGATGCTAACCGTGCTCTGATGGGAGCTAATATGCAGCGGCAGGCTGTACCTCTGATTTGTCCTGAAGCACCTTTGGTAGCTACTGGTATGGAGGCAGAAGCGGCTAAGCATAGCGGGCAGGTGCTCTTCGCCGAAAATGCCGGGGTGGTAACCTCGGTTACGAGTTCACAGATCGTAATTAGTAAGGATAATAGTGATAAGGATACGTATCAACTACTGAAATTTGTGCGTACCAATCAAGGGACTTGTATTAATCAGCGCTCCTTAATAAGCAAAGGTGACAGGGTAGAGTCGGGGCAAGTTCTAGCTGATAGCTCGGCTACCGACCAAGGAGAACTGGCTCTGGGGCAAAATGTGAGGTGTGCCTTTATGAGCTGGAAAGGCTATAACTTTGAGGATGCTATTATCCTTAGTAGTCGTCTGGTGAAGGAGGATAAGTTCGCCTCTATTCATCTTTTGAAGCACGAAGTAGAAGCCCGGGATACCAAGCTGGGACCCGAAGAAATTACTAGGGATATACCTAATGTAGGCGAGGAAAGCTTACGTGAACTTGATGAATATGGCATTATTCGGATTGGTGCTGAAGTGGGCCCAGACGATATACTGGTAGGTAAAATTACCCCGAAGGGTGAGACTGAGCTGTCGGCTGAAGAGAAACTTTTGAGGGCTATCTTCGGTGAGAAAGCCCGAGAAGTGAAAGACACTTCCCTGAGAGTACCCCATGGTGAGTGGGGCAAAGTGATTAATGTGAAAGTCTTCTCTGGCGAAGATCTGCCGGCTGGGGTTAAACAATGGGTGCAGGTTTGGGTTGCTCAGAAACGAAGAATTTCAGTAGGGGATAAGCTGGCCGGGCGGCACGGCAATAAGGGGGTTATTTCCATTATAGCCCCGGTTGAAGACATGCCTTTCCTGCCTGATGGCACACCGGTAGATATTATTCTCAATCCTATAGGTGTTCCATCACGTATGAATATTGGCCAGGTTCTGGAAACCCATCTCGGTTGGGCTGCCCACGTACTGGGCTTCAAGGCACTTACCCCTATCTTTGATGGTGCCGATGACACTGCTATTGAAGATGCTCTGGCTAGAGCTTGGCTAGCTCAAAAAGCAGGGGCAGTTAACCTCGATCCTAGTAACGAAAAAACCACTGTGCAGATGGAACTGGCTAGAGCATGGCTTGAAAACCGTGGCTACGACGGAGAAAGAGTGTTCGGTGATGACTATCCGGGAGAGGCAAGGGAGGTTTGCCTGCGCCTATGGCTCGAAGATCTGGGTGTAACTAGCCAAGACCTTAATCTGCAGGAGCTGGAGCAAACTGTGAGCGAAGTTAGCGTTGAGAGGAATCTTCCCTCACCTATCATCGGCAAGGTTATGCTTCGTGATGGGTGCAGCGGTGAGCTATTTGACAAGCCAGTGACAGTGGGCAATATCTATATGATGAAACTAAATCACTTGGTTGAAGATAAGGTTCACGCTCGCTCTACTGGACCCTATTCCTTAATTAGCCAGCAGCCCCTGGGTGGCAAGGCTCAATTCGGAGGCCAGCGCTTTGGCGAGATGGAGGTATGGGCATTAGAAGCCTATGGCGCTGCTCACAACCTTCAGGAATTTCTAACTATTAAATCAGACGATGTAACCGGTCGAGCCAAAACCTATGAGGCTATAGTTAAGAGTGAGAACATTGTCCAACCTGGTGTGCCGGAATCGTTTAAGGTTCTAGTTAAAGAGCTGCAAAGTTTAGGGCTTGCCATTGAGGTGATTAGCGAGGAAGAGAAGGAACCCCTTGCTGAGGAAGCTGCTGAAGTGCCTGAATTGGAATCAGAACTTAAAGTTGATCAAAGCTCGACTGAAACTAAGATAGAAGAAGAGCCAAGCCCCGTCGCGGAAAGTGAAACACCCCAAGCAGTTATTGAAGATTCAACTGAAACTGAGGTAGAAGAAAATGCTTGAAGTTAACGATTTTGATGCTATTCGTATCTCCCTGGCTTCACCAGAGCAGATTAGAAGTTGGTCCTATGGTGAGGTAACCAAGCCAGAGACTATTAACTATCGTACTCTGAAGCCAGAAAGGGACGGGCTTTTCTGTGAGAGGATTTTTGGGCCAACTAAAGACTTTGAATGCTTTTGTGGTAAGTATAAAAAGATACGCTATAAGGGAGTTATTTGTGATAAGTGTGGCGTTGAGGTAGCCCGGGCTAAGGTACGCCGGGAACGGATGGGACATGTAGAATTAGCCTGCCCGGTGAGTCATATCTGGTTTGCTAAAGGTATACCTAGTCGATTGGGATTGCTGCTTGACCTGTCACCACGAAGCTTGGAGCGCGTCCTATACTTCTCCCATTATATCGTCACCTCTATAGATAAAGAGGCGCGCCAAGAAGCAATTAAACAACTTGAGGAGAATGGCTCACAGGAGATAACTGAGCGCCAAAGTGTGCTGGAGGCTAAAATTGCAGAGATGGAGCAAGCATCAGTAGAAGAGGTAAACCAGCTCCGGCGAAATTGGGAACAGGAAAAGGCACAGCTTGAAGAACAGCTTTCCGCTGATGTGGCACAGCTAAAGGACCTTCAGCTGCGGGCGCTACTTACTGAGAACCAGTATCAGGAGATGAAACAGAAATATGGTCAGGTTTTTGAGGCAGGGATGGGGGCGGACGCTATGCTTCAAGCAATTAAAGGTGTTGACCTTGGTGAGCTGCGTGACAAGCTGCTCCAAGAAATCCATTCCACCTCAGGTCAACGTCGTAAGAAGGCAAGCAAGCAGTTACAAATAGTAGAGGCTTTTCATCGCAGCGGTAATAAACCAGAGTGGATGATTCTAACTGTGTTGCCTGTACTACCCCCTGACCTTCGGCCTATGGTTCAGCTAGACGGGGGCAGATTCGCTATCAGTGACCTTAATGACCTGTACCGACGAGTTCTCAACCGCAATAATCGATTGCGTCACTTGCTGGAAATAGGGGCACCGGAAATTATTATTCGTAACGAGAAACGGATGCTCCAGGAAGCAGTTGATTCTCTTATTGATAATGGAAGAAGGGGACGCCCCATTTCTGTCAGTGGTAATCACAAATTAAAGTCGCTCTCAGACATGCTCCGAGGTAAGCAAGGACGCTTTCGTCAGAATCTACTGGGTAAGCGGGTTGATTATAGTGGGCGTTCGGTCATCGTTGTTGGCCCTGAGCTCAAACTTCATCAGTGCGGTTTACCACGGAAGATGGCTTTGGAGCTATTTAAGCCCTTTGTTATGCGCCAGCTGGTGGCGCAAGGACTTGCCCATAATATTAAGAGTGCCCGCCGGCTAGTGGAGAAAGCCAAGCCGGAGGTATATGACATACTTGAGGAAGTTGTTAAAGAACGACCGGTGTTGCTTAACCGGGCGCCCACCTTACACCGACTTAGCACTCAGGCCTTCGAACCGGTGCTCATTGATGGTAGTGCCATCCAAGTTCATCCCCTAGTATGTTCTGCTTTTAATGCTGACTTTGATGGTGACCAAATGGGGGTCCATGTTCCCTTGTCTAAGGCTGCCGTCAAAGGGGCTAGAGAGATGATGCTCAGCATCCATAATATGCTGCTACCGTCTTCTGGTGAGCCAATAGTAACCCCAACCTTGGATATGGTTCTCGGTTGTTACTATCTAACTATTTTTAGACTCAAAACTAAGGGAGAAGGCAGGCTTTTCGGTAGTTTTGAGGAAGCAAAGCTCGCCTATGAACTTGGCGGTATTGACCTTAGAGCTGAGATTGAAGTCAGGGACCAGGGGGAAAACGGGCAAAGGGTCAAAACAAGTGTCGGTCGCATCATCTTTAATGAGGTTTTGCCTGCGGAAATTAGCTTCTACAACAAAACAATTGATAAGTCAGACTTAAAGCAAATAGTAGCCGATTGCTATAAGCTACTAAGTAATGAAGATATGGCGGTGGTACTGGATGACCTAAAACAACTGGGCTTCTACTATGCTACCAAATCGGGAGCTACCATCGCTATGGGTGATATTGAGGTTCCTCAAAGCAAACCCAAACTTCTTGAAGAGGCAGAGGAAAGGATTACCATTATTGAAAGTCAGTATAATCGTGGCTTAATCACTGAGGATGAAAGATATAATGGTGTCGTAGAAGTATGGATGGAAACCACTGATAGGATTACCGATACTATCTCCAAAACCCTCAACCGCTACGGTGATATTTACATGATGGCAACATCAGGAGCCAAGGGGAACATTTCCCAGATTAGGCAGATGGCAGGTATGCGAGGCTTGATGACTGGTCCCTCAGGTAGAATTCTGGACTTTCCTATCAAGTCTAGCCTTCGTGAAGGGCTTAGTGTTTTGGAATATTTTATGTCTACTCATGGTGCCCGCAAGGGATTAGCTGATACTGCCCTGCGGACTTCAAATAGCGGTTACCTTACTAGGCGCCTCGTTGATGTTGTTCAGGACGTTATCACGATCCAGGAGGACTGTGGGATTAGGGATGGCATATGGTTCTCTGAACCACAAGAAAGGGGACTTCTGCCACCGCTGGCTGAACGCATAATTGGTCGGTTGGCTGCCAGCGAAATAGTTAACCCCCAAACTGGAGAAACCATTGTTGAGCGGAATGAGGAAGTTGATGAGGAGAAGGTAAATGAAATTATTTCTGCTGGGATAACCAAGGTTCATGTCAGGTCTCCCCTTACCTGTCAGTCTAGACAGGGTTGCTGTCAACGGTGCTATGGGCGCGATCTTGCCCGTCGGCATTTGGTTGACTTAAACACAGCAGTAGGTATAATTGCTGCCCAGAGCATTGGTGAGCCAGGTACGCAGCTAACTCTACGTACCTTCCACACTGGTGGTGTGGTGGGGCTTGATATCACTAGTGGTTTGCCCAGAGTGGAAGAACTCTTTGAGGCAAGATCACCCAAGTCTCAAGCCATTATCTCAGAAATAGACGGGGTAGCTGAGGTGATTCATAGTGAGGAGGGGGAAAGGATTAAGGTTACTAGCTCTGAGGTATTCCGTGACGAATATTCACTGCCTTCTGGCTGGCAAGTTATGGTGGACAATGGTCAGCGGGTAGATATAGGTGCAGTATTAGCCTCTCAGACTTCCAAGACTAAAAAAGGTAAACCGAAATCGAAAGATCTAGCTAAAAAAGGCAAACCAAAATCGAAAGACCTGACTACTGAAAATCAACCTATTTTAGCCCGTGTCGCTGGTGAAGTAGCTATTGAAGATGGGCAGTTATCTATCAAATATGAGGAAACAGAGGAGCAGGAGTATGTTATTCCAGCGACTACACACATTCATGTTCAAACTGGGGATCCAATAAAGGCAGGGCAGCAACTTACTGATGGCTCTATCAACCCGCAGGATATATTGCGTATATTAGGTAAGGAGGCAGTCCAGCGATACCTGGTAGACGGGGTACAGAAGGTATACCGCTCTCAGGGGGTGAATATAAACGACAAACATATTGAAGTTATCGTCCATCGGATGCTGTCCAAGGTTTGTATTGATTCCTCAGGTGATACCGAGCTAGTGCCTGGAGAGTTAAAAGGCAGGTTCCATTACGAAGACATTAATGCTAAGGTACTGGCTGAAGGTGGTGAACCAGCCACCGCCCACACTGTCTTAATGGGTATAACCAGAGCCTCGCTGAGCACTGAGAGCTGGCTGGCAGCTGCCTCCTTCCAGGAGACAACTAAGGTGCTTACCGAAGCTGCAATTTATGGCAAGGTAGATAAACTGATTGGGCTTAAGGAAAATGTAATTATTGGTAAACTGATTCCGGCTCGCTACCCAGCTTCTGAGGAGCCACCGGAGTTGGTAGCCGGTGAGGAGCAAGAGGCAAATCTTATAGCCACTGAAGAAAGTGAAGGGGAGCTAGCCGTCTAGAGTCTCTTTCACTATTATTTGTTTGCTTTAATGCGAGAGGTCACCCTATGTTAATGGGGCGACCTCTATTTTATTGCTGATTTATCCTGACTCAGATGGAGATGTGGTATAATAAAGCCGTTTATCAATGGAGGTGGGATTAAAATAGCTCGCATTATATCGGGTAAACCCAGTACCGAGGACGCACCACTTGATACTGGCCTGAGGCCACGGTGCCTTGATGACTTCGTGGGGCAGACCAAAGTTAAAGACAATGTGAATATAGCTATCGCTGCTGCTAAGGGCAGGGGTGAGGCTCTGGATCACATACTCCTCTACGGTCCACCTGGTTTGGGTAAGACCACTTTGGCTTTTATTATAGCCGCTGAGATGGGGGTTAATATCAAGATTACCTCGGGTCCAGCAGTAGAGCGCGCCGGAGACCTGGCCGCTATCTTAACCAACCTCCGTAGTCACGATATACTCTTTATCGATGAAATCCACCGCCTCAACCGGGCAGTGGAGGAAGTATTATATCCAGCTCTGGAAGACTTTGCTTTGGATATTATTATAGGCAAGGGTCCCGGTGCCAAAAGCCTGCGATTAAACCTACCCGCTTTCACTCTGATTGGGGCTACTACTCGCTTTGCCTTACTGAGCCCACCCCTCCGAGACCGGTTTGGTGCTGTCTATCGTCTCGATTTCTATGACCAGGCTTCTATAGAAGCAATCCTCAAACGCTCGGCTGATATTTTACAGGTAAAAGCAGAGACTGGAGGATTGGAAGAAATAGCTCGTCGGGCTAGGGGCACACCTCGTGTGGCTAACCGATTGCTCAAACGAGTCAGAGACTATGCTCAGGTGATGGCAGATGGTATAGCCACCCAATCAGTGGCAGTTGAGGCATTATCTAGGCTTGAAATTGACTCTATTGGGCTGGATGAGGTAGACCATAAGGTGTTACATACTATCATTGACAAATTTAATGGTGGTCCGGTAGGACTGGACACTATCGCTGCCTCTATCAGTGAGGAGGCAGATACCATTATGGATGTCTATGAACCTTATCTTTTGCAGTTGGGCTTTCTGGAACGAACTCCTCGTGGGCGGTTAGCTACCCAACTGGCTTATCAGCACCTCGGCCTACCCTATAATAAGGGAAAACCTCCGCAGCCAACCCTGCTGTAGTTCTTATTTGGAAAAACGGTATACTAAATATTAAGTGGGGCAAGCCCCTTGCGAGGCTGCCTCACTTGGTGTTTAGTCATGTTGTCGACGATCTGACTTATCTATCTGGTCGAGGTGGTCTGAAAGGACAGCTGTGTTTGGGAGAGAATCCTGTGCCGCCACATTTGGCGGCTACGTATTGCCGTAGAGATACGGGTACGTGGACAAAGGCGGTCAAAAACCTCAGGTTTATCTGCCCACCACCCTTTGATTTCCTCAGCCTCATCTTCGTCAATGAGACCCTTTTCTACAGCTTTGTCGAGCCACTTAAGGAAAACCTCATCTCTCATCTCCTGTCGTGCCTGATTAAAGGCGTTAACTAAGTCTTCCTCGTCGATTTCTAGAATCTCGGCAACTCTGGTTAGCAGCCCATTGGCTTTTGCTTGCGGTGCTTCCTCTGAGGCGGGTTCCTCTTGTGCCGTCACTATTGTTGTGCCAGCTACTGCCAGCAAGGCTACTGCTACCAATACTGAAACAAGAACCTTTACTTTTTTGGACATCACTTATCACCTCCACTAATATATAACGAAAAAGTTCTTGATTGGTTAGCAGTGATTTGAGGTTATTTTGAAAAAGTTACCTAGTGGTGAAACTAAGCGGGCTAGTCTAATTTACAGAGGTGAGATGATGTATCACCTTATAACAATTGTAAATACTTTCTGCTCGGCAATTTCTGTTTCCCAAGGTCGCTTGTAAACGAGGGTTATTTTGGTTGTACCATTCTTTAATGCCTTAAACCAGAAGAGGTTCGTGCCGCCGGCTCCGGCCACGCCCTTTTGAGCATCTTCACCCGGTTCATATTCACTTTTCACTAGCTCAATCGTAGTTTCATCGCGGCTCTCTTGCCAAGAATAGCCAGTGGTGGGATTGGACTCAAGAGCAATAATAAATTTCCTGTTAACTTTAACACCTATCGCTTTGCTATCATCGGTGTAGAGCCTAAGGTAGTTGGCAGTTATGGAGTAGTTTTCGTTCATGGTGATGGTGGTACTGGCAGCGTTGGCATCGGCTATGGTGGTAACGTCTCCTGTCCAGCTATCGAATCTGAGTCCTTCTTCAGCCGGTGCCTGGATATTAACCACCGAGCCTTCATTGGGGGCACTGATAGCCTGCTGACTTACCGAACCGTTGACAGCACTCCGCACTGACAGGGTATAGGCCTTTACCTGACTAGCACAGCCAGCTATCAGGCCGACCACCAGTATTAATGCCAGAACCAAAGACCTTCTCATCAGAATCTCCTCCTCTTAATTAACCTTTCCGGACCTCGTTCCGTCATTATAACACTAAAAAGAATGCTATGCTATCGTCCTCTGTTTAGACATGAATCCCTTACTTCAATATGGCATAGACTATCTGAACGGTAAGACTAATCTCCATCTCCCCGGGGGTAATTGGTGTCGCTGCAGCTGCTTTCAGTACCATTTCTTCTGCCATCACCCGTGGAGTTGGCGTCTGAATGCCTCCTTCGGAGATATAAGTTGGCTTGCCCAGTATGACTTCAGCCAGCTCAGCCAGTTGCTCGGCTTTACTCTTAGCATCAGCTATTGCCTTTGCTCGCGCTTCTTCGTGGTAGGCTGATGGGTCATCTACGGAAAAGCTGATGCTATCTACGCGGGTGAGGTCTCCCCCAGCTTTAACTACAGCGTCAATGATAGAGCCAGCCTTATCTATATCCCTTATCTTAGCCGTTACTATATTGGTTACTCTGTAACCAATAACGACCTCTTCTTCCTTGTCCCTATCCCATCTTGTTATTTTGCGAATGTTAAAGTAGTGAGTTTGAATATCCTTCTCGGCCACCCCATTGTCGGTCAGGGTATCCATCACCTTGTTCATAGCTGCGGTGGCTTGAGTCATAGCCTCGGCTACAGTTTCCGCCTGGGCTTCAATACCTAAGCTTAGGCTGGCGATATCAGGAACAGTCGTTACCTTTCCCTGTCCGGTGACCCAAATACCTTCTTGTTGGCTTGAGGTGGTGCTGACGGCTTGTCTACAGCCAAATAAACCGACCGTTATCAGCACCAATGCCAAACTCACCACTAATAGCCATCTCTTTTTCATTACTTGCCTCCTTTAATTTAATTGTTTAGGGATTGCTCCTTGTCGGGTTCTGTAAAAAGTGACAGACTATTCCTCACTACTCCTAAAGTTTAATACTTGATTACCAGAGGTTATTTGCAATTTGCTGTCCCTAATCTCATAGGTCTCAGCAGCAAGAAGTGTTTTCAAATAGTATTTTTCTTGCTCCATAACGCCTTCAGGGTCAAGGCGGTACATTTCCGTCCACGCCATTTCTTGAATAGAAAGTCTATTCTTACTAATCTGGTAATTACCGAAATAATTATTGGCTCCAGCAGACCCGTGGATCTGACCTTCAGCGCTGTCGAATACAGCTGTAATTTCAGTACCTTCCAACACGGTCTGTAAGCTCTCTGGCTCCCCGTAAGATTCCAGTAGCCAGGTGATATCCTCTAGGCCACCAGACCTGCCAGTAAACTGTTGACCAAGCACGCTCTTCAGCACATCTGTTACTGCCTCACTGTCACCAATGTAGAGCACAATCAATTTTTCTACCCTGTAAAAGTGGGGTGACGCCACCCAGCCTATCATAGATGTGCCGACTGAAAAACCATCGGGCGAGACAAGTGCCGCTTCAGCTTCGGCTGCGGCAGCATCCGCATACTCAAAGACCTGAACATCGCCACCATTGACAACTATTACCCTGCTGTTGACGGAAAAGAAAGGTTGTGTCAATTCTCCAGCGGGCTCAACAGTTGCCCCGGCTTGGCGCAGATTGTCTATGAGGCTGACATAATCTGTGACTGGACCACCATGTGATACTGGAGGCTCCTTACTGACACAGCCAGCCAAGCCGACTATAGCTAGTACCAATACCAGTCCTACCGCTAATAACCAGTTCTTTTTCATTGTTTACCTTCTTGCTTAAACTCCCCTCCATATATTATATAACGAAAAAGCTGCTAATTAGTTAGTGATCACCTTAAAATATTTAAGATTCGCTTTGTGGCTAGTCTAAAGACTCAAGGGCTTTCTCATAGCCTATCGTTGATATTACAATAGCTTCAAGTAAGGCAGACCTGACCGATTCTGGGGCTGTTTCCAGCACAGCCCGGAGTCGTTCAGGATGATTAACAGCATAATGCATCATAGTCGCTCTGAGTCTGGACCGGCGGTTAACTTCAATGCGTGCCCCTTCGACCCGTTTGGGCATTAATGGGGCTTCTTCAACTGCCAGTGCCATGAGGACATCACGCGTTACCTCCTGAGTTGAGGTTAAACTCGCTATCTTGACCAGGTAATCATTAAGACGCTGGGCAGTTTGTTCTATTTGCCCGGGCTTATTTCTACTTGCCATATAAGCTATTTCAGATACTCTTTTATCGGTCAGCCTGGCATAAAACTCCGCTTTGCCTAAAGCCGAGGGGGTAAATGTCAGTTGCATCTGCTCTGTTGCCAGCTTTACCCGATAAAGAGGTTCATCAGGCATACTGTTGCGAGCAGCAGCTACTGTGCTACCGCCTGCCAGCAAGAGAGCAAGGACTATGGCTACTACTGTTGCCCATCGCGGTCGTAAGTCAAAGAAGAAGCGGCTTCTCCTCTCTTTTATCCTCTGGAGTGCTGAAAGGAACTGGTATCTGGCTTCGGCTCTGAACTCGGGGCGAGGTTGAATAGTTGCTGCTTTTCTGGTAGCCAGAGCCATTTGAAGCAGTGGCTCCAGTTCATCGGCCTGTTCGGGGAAGTCCTGGAGGCACTGCTCTATAGTCTCGCTTTTGGTTAACAGTCGCTCTAGACATTCATCCAGAGTATTATCAAATTCTTTATTCTTCTTCATTGCCTTACTTATGTCACTGATAGTATTTTACGTAGGGCTACTATTGCACTGTGTTGTAGTGCTTTTACCGCCCCCTCGCTTTTGCCCATAACCTTAGCTACTTGGGCAATTGGTAGCTCACCAGCGAAACGGAGGGAAATCACCTCCTGCTGTGCTTTAGTCAGCTTTTTGGTTGCCTGAAGTAGCTGCTCAATATCCAGGGTGTTCTCAGCCGTTAGCTGTGGATTGCTATCGCTAATGGCCTGTGTTTCATTAAGGGGAACGGCAGTGTGCCTTGCCTTCTTTCTCAGGTAGTCGACCACTTGGTTATGGGCGATGCGAAATAGCCAAGCTGAGAAGGGTGTGCCCTTCCACTTGAAAGAGGAGATGGATTGGAGTGCGTTGAGAAAGACCTGCTGCGTCATATCTTCTGCCTCTGTCTTATCTCCTATTTTAAGAGCTGCATAGCGATAAATCCTATCGAAGTGCTCCTCATATAATTGGGCAAAAGCCTCTTGGTCTTGCTGTTGAGCTCGTTTAACGAGGCTCTCCTCATCTTGCACCTGACAACCCCCGTCAGCTAAATCTCGGTTTAGCTAGCAATCAGGGTGTTACCCTGTGCATATAGTATAACGAAGGAAACGGTTAAAAGATAGGTTTTAATCTAAACCAAATGGGTGTATTGTTGGTAAATGGAATGTGTTACAATAATTTGAGAAGGTTCAGAGTTAAAAATTTCTGCGGGGATGAAGACTTGCCTTACTATGTGCGGATGATGAGCCGGAAAGATGTTGCCCAGGTTACTGAGATTGACCGTGAAGCTTTCCCTACTCTATGGTCATCGGTTAACTATAAACATGAACTACAAAATCGACTAGCCCATTTTATTGTGGCCTGCGATAAAAGGAAAACGGATGAGGAAATAGCCAAGGTGGAAGCTCCCTCGGAGAGGAGCTTCGCCGGACGGGCGTCTAGGGTGAGGCGATTGTTTAATCTCAGCCGTTTCTTCAGCAATAGGTTGTCCTCATTACACAAAGAATATATTATCGGTTTTACTAGCTTCTGGATTATGGCTGGTAGCGCTCACATAACCAGCATTTCAGTACGGAAACCTCATCGCCGCCAGGGGGTAGGTGAGTTGCTACTCATATCTGTCATAGAGTTGATAACAGAGCTGAATGCTCATCTCATTACCCTGGAGGTACGCGCCTCCAATACGGCTGCCCGGAATCTCTATAACAAACATGGTTTCACCAAGACAGGTCTACGCCGTAGTTACTATATAGATAATAGAGAAGACGCTGTATTAATGTCTAGTGAAAACATCAGTGCAGCGTCATTTCAGACACGCTTTCAACGGTTAAAGCAAGCTCACTCTAGAAAATGGGGGATAGCCCTCAGTCAAGTTGCCCGTTAGCTACTCCTTGCTGGTACTCACCAGCTTAGTTAAGCGTTTTATAAACCCAACCCTCGCCACTCCAACTTTAACGTCTCCATGAGAAATCATCGAATAAACCAGGGTATTTCGTGACTTCTTTCTTGCCAATGTTTTCTTGGAGCCATTTCTCAAGCTCTTCCTTGCTCTTGTTGAGTGGCTTTTCTAGAGCATCGAAATTGATATTATACAAATAAGCAGCTGATTTTTGCTTATTAGCAGCACTTATTTGCCGGTTAAGCTCGCCGACCATGTCGAAAGTACCAGATATAGTAGTCTTTAACGACTCATCTAGGAAATCAAGCCTTTTATTATTTCTGTTCCAGCTACCTGCCTTAAGGTTTTTGAGTTTTGATTGGAGAGAAGAGGCTTCTATAATTTGAAGATTCGCCTTTATGTCATTTAGCAGGCTCTGAACTATTTCTGGGGCTGTCCTTTCCGGTTTGTGTCTCCTAAGGTAAAATTGTATTAATAAAAAGAAGACGACGGCTAGGATGAATGGAAGGTTTTCTCCTATCGCACTAAAATCCATATACTTCTCCTTACCTCAGCAGTTTTATTAAAGCATATTTCTCAGTGCTCTGTCTACAGGGGTTACCTATCAATCCTGCCCTTTAGTTTTTATTGGTAAACCCCACTTTATACTTCCATATTCTTATTAAGATTAAGGAAACGATTTTCTAAAGAACAGCCATCTCAGTCTTATCAGGACTGCGCTCTAGCTAGCTGAGCTGCTGGCTGACACTAGATTTGAAGCACCTTATCCCTACGGAGATGTTTCTGAAGCGAGTTTGCCTCCTCTTGCCCAATTGTGCTTGGGATTATCTTTGATGAGGATAGTTACTCCTTCTGGAGGAACGCCCATATCACCCATCACTGAAGTAATACCCTCTACGAGCTTCTTTTTCTGCTCAATGGTGCGCCCTTCCCACATTTCTACGATGACTATTGGCATGATACCCTCCTTCTTTTAATTAATTCTGTTTTTTGAATTTGGCTTTTAAGGCTTTTATCTCCTGCTGTCGGTCAAATTCCTCCTGGCTGAGGGGTTCACAGGACTTAAGCTCGTTATTCTCTAGCTTAATCGTGAAGAACTCCCTGCATTTCCAACATCGGTATGGACCTTGATAGCTTGATTCAATCAGAGATAAACTACCCTCACTGCCACACTCGGGGCATTTGATTTTTATCATCATAACTTAGCCCTACTCCTTTCCTCCTGCTCATCATAATTATAAACCGATAGCATTGTCAATGCAGCTATAGTTTCATATTTTACCCAGATTTAATGGAATCTAAACGCGAATTTTATGGGCAATTAATTCTGTCGTTTTAAGATAGATGTATAGACTTACAGGTAACTTGAGTAAGCAAATGGAAAGGTTAATAGTGGCGAGTATCCGTAAGCGATTGGCAATCTTCATATTAGTTGTAATCATCGCAACACTAATAGACTGGTTCGTGATAAACAGTGGCTTCCACATAGTATTTAATAACTGGTTTGACATTAGGTTATCAATGTATCATCTCGTTGGATGGTCTGCTGTTATTTATTTTAGCTGGTTGATTCTAAAGCGCAGGAGACAGTGGGTAACCGGTTAGTATAAGTTGCGCGGTGCAACTAGCGTTAATATATTATCATAAAAGATTCACTAAATTTTGTTCTAATCACTCCTCTTCGCTAACAGGCATATATTCCTAGAGAAAAACTTTATCGGGAGGTGGTAGGAGCTTTCTGGGAAGGATTTCAGCACCTTAAAGCCAGCCTGCTTTGCCAGCCTCTCCAATTCATGGTAGGAGAACAAGTAATAATAACGGTGCAGGGTCTTACTTTTTGTCCGCCAAGGCACAGTTGCCTCCTTGCCACTAAACCAGAACCTAGATTGCCAGTGGTTCCACACAGTGATGAAGGCTTCACCACCCGGCTTCAATATCCGCCTCAGCTCATTTAGCGCTACTTGCCTTTTCTCTTTGCCCTTTATGTGGTGATAGGTGGCTACTGATATCGCCCAGTCGAAGGTTTCATCGGGATAGGGGAGTTGAACAGCATCAGCCAGCGTCAGGCTTACCGTAAAGTTGAATTTTTGGGAGTACTTTCGGGCGAACTTGAGCATCTCAGTGGAAATGTCCACGCCATATAAGTCAAAGCTCTGTTTGAAAGGTAGAAAGTCGGGGCCGTGGGCACAGCCGATATTAAGTAGCTTGCCCTTCTGCCACCGCTGTGCCAGTGTTTCCAGTTCACTACGGAATATTGACCAGTGCCTGAAGTTATACCAGCTTGGGGCTATCAGATTAAAAATATTTGCTGTCACTTATTCCTCTTTATTCTCCTTTGAGATTCTGAAGTGATTTAGAGTGGCGCACCGCCAAGATAGTTGGCATGGCTATTACGTATAAGACAAGGAAGATGATAAAGGCTTGGTGATAAGTGCCTGTATTAGTGTACATATACCCTGCCATGAGGGGGCCGGTAGCATCACCAATGTTCATCGCCAAGTTTAGCATACCATAGATAGTACCGTAGGCTGCCAATCCAAAGTTAGTGCTTACGAGCATTGACATTGCCGGTAGCCAGCTACCAGCAGCTAATCCTACGGTGGTGGCATATAGCCATATTAATGCCTGAGGCGATGCCGGTTTGATATTCATCAATATTATGATACTCGTCATCTGGAGAACAAAGCCAATAGCGCAGGCGTATTTTGGCGGTATCCGGTCACAAAGCCAGCCGAAGATAAATTTGCTAACCAGGCTAAACAAACCAAAAATGCCAAGAACACCAGCTGCTATAACTGCCGGAAAACCGATATCTTCAAGGTGAGGGACCTGACTCTGGATAATCCCAACGTAACTGAAACCACTTGTGAGGAAAGCAATAGCAATTAGCCAGAAACTCGACGTGGCTAAGGCCATTTTCAGAGTTACTCCCTTGCTGGTTAAAGGCGAAACTTCAGTCGCTACCACTGTCTTGGAGGCTTGCTCGCCATCAGGGTAAAGCCCGATGTCGGCTGGCCTTGTCTTTATCACAAATAAACCTAAAGGGATAATGAGCGCCCATGTAAATCCGGCTAGGATTAAATAGGAGACTTTCCAGCCTAAATTGGGGATGAGGTAACCACCAATAAGTGGCGCCAAGGTAAACCCACCGGCACCTATGCCGGCTGACATTATGCCTATAACTGTACCTCTCCGTTTTTCAAACCAATTTGAAACTATAGCACTTGTCGGAACGTGCCCCATTGCCGCCATTCCGATACCAATAACGGCATAACTAATGTAAAAATGCCAAAGGTTGCTCATTTGACTTAGTAGGATAAAGCCAAACCCAACTATAATAGCTCCTGTGGTAATAACCTTCCTCGCTTCATGGCGGTCAATCATTCGCCCAGCAAAGACCGAAGCTACACCCCTGACTAAGACAAAAATGGTGAAGGCAACCATTATCTCACCTCTGTCCCAGCTTAAGGCTGCCTCAAGTGGTTTAACAAATAGGCTAAAGGCAAAAAAGCCACACCCTGAAACGACGAGAAGGCATAAAAAAGTGGCGGCCACTATCCAGTAGCCATAAAAGACTTTAGGCTTTTTTGAAAGGTGGGGCTTCTCCATGTTAGTTGTTCCTCAATTTTTACCTAATTTCAACTATTATACCTTAATTGCTGATATAGCCCTAGAAAGAATTAATTCTCCTAATTGGGGGGATAATTTTTAATTGTTGCCGTAAGCCTGAATCTGCTAAACTGTTTTTAAGGGAAGTATACTATGAGAAAATTTGCCAGGACAATATCAGGGGTTACCCCGGTAGCGGTTATGACCCAGCCTATGAAATGCCCGGGGCAGTGTATATATTGTCCCACCTACCCGGCTACACCCCAGAGCTACACCCCGGAGTCGCCGGCAGTTCTACGGGCGAGGCGATGTGACTATGATGCCAAGAAGCAGATTAAGCTGAGGCTAAAAATTCTATCTGAAATGGGGCATCCTACAGATAAGGTTGAACTGATAGTAATGGGTGGCACTTTTCTGGCATGTCCTCAGGATTATCAATACCAGTTTATTAAGGATTGCTTTGATGCCCTGAATGATGAGGAGTCAGCGACTTTGGCAGAGGCGAAACGACTTAACGAAACGGCTAAGCGCCGCTGTACTGGGCTGTGCATAGAAACCAGACCTGACTGGTGCCGACAGGAAGAGATAGATAGGATGCTCGAGTTTGGTACCACCAGGGTAGAGCTTGGGGTTCAGACTTTAGACGATGAAATCTACCGGCTGGTGAGGCGAGGACAGACGGTGGAAGATGTAGTCAACGCTACTACATTGCTCAAAGAACATGGCTTTAAAGTGCACTACCACTGGATGCCAGGGCTACCTGGCTTAACTCCGGAGAAAGACTTGGAGTTGTCTAAAAAATTATTTAGTGATGCTTGTTTTAAACCTGATGGTTTGAAGCTATATCCCACTATGGTAGTGGAAGGCACCGAGCTGGAAAGATGGTATCAGGATGAGCTTTATCAACCTTATGATGATGATACTATGATTAACTTAATTGCTGATATCAAGTCCATAGTGCCCAAATACGTCAGAATCTCTAGGGTGCTGCGTGACATCCCGTCCAAATTTATTGTCGGTGGTTTAAAGAATTCGCTGAGGGATATAGTTAAACAGCGGATGAGACAACAAGCCACTGAATGTAAATGCATCAGATGCAGGGAATATGGTCACCGGTCACAGGATGGCTGGGAGATAGGCGAACCCCAGATAGTAAGAATGGATTATGAAGCTTCAGGTGGTAAGGAGATTTTCCTATCCTTTGAGGATGAGAATGAAACACTATTTGGCTTATTGCGGATGAGAATTCAATCCAAACCTATAACCAGGCTGGAACGGGAAAGTAAAGGAAACTTAGCTCTGATAAGGGAGTTACATATATATGGTTCTGAAGTTTCTCTAAAACAGCGAGACCCAGCCGCAATCCAGCATAAGGGTTTAGGTAAAGCATTGCTAAGGGAAGCTGAGCGAATTGCTGCTAATGAGTTTCAAGTGCGGCGGATGGTAGTCTTGAGCGGAACTGGAGCCAAAGAATACTATCGTTCTGAATTTGGTTATAGTTCCCAGGGAGACTATATGGTTAAAAGTCTAGAGTAAAAATAACGGTTGAGCGATAACAGGAGGTTGACTTTAATTTACCTTTTTGATACGCTGTGTAAAACTAAATAAGGAAGTTGCAGGGGTGCCTGAGCGTAAGCGAGAGCTTAAATGAAAGGCAAGTCCGGTGGAAATCCGGCACAGTCCCGCCTACTGTAACTGAGGGTTAAGACCCTCAGGAGTCAGAACATCAGCCCCTGTTCCTTGTTACCTCCGCGGATAAGGGGGGTAGGAACAGCTACTAATTGTAGAAATCCCCTCCTTCTGCCGATGAGGGGATTTTTTTATATCATTAGTTAACCAAATATGTTGTTTAGCTGTTAAGTAAGGTTTGTAGAGATGCTTGTTAAGCTGAGGCACAGAAATCAACTAGTTTTAGTTTTGGTTCTATTAGGTGGAGGTTTGGTTGTCGTGTCACTTCTGGCTAGTGCCTTTGGAGTGGTAACCATTTCTTTACCTGATATAGTGAAAATGGTTCTGAATAAGATACCCATTTTTGATTTTCCCTCTACTTGGAGGGCAGTGGATGAAACCATCATTTTCCAGATTAGGCTGCCTGGGGTAGTAGGTGCTGCTCTGGTGGGGGCAGCTTTAGCTACCGCTGGGGTGCTTTTTCAGGGTTTGCTGCGTAATCCTATGGCTGACCCTTATATCATTGGAACCTCGGCTGGTGCTGCTCTAGGGGCAACTATCGCCATGATACTACCTATAAATCTAACTTTTCTTGGCTTTGGCTTGGTGCCGATGGCTGCCTTTATTGGCGCCTTGGTTACAGTGACTTTAGTCTATAATTTGGCACGAGTGGGTGGTAAGACACCCATGATAAGCATGTTGCTGGCTGGATTTGTCGTCAGTGCTCTACTGGCAGCAGTTACATCTTTTATGATGTCAATAAGCGACAGGTTGGGTTTAAACCTTCGTTCGATCTTTTCGTTTCTTATGGGTCAGATATCAGTAACCGGTTGGGGGCAGGTATTGGTTATCGCCCCGTTGGTCGTCGGTGGTGTCATCGGAGCCCGCTTTTTTGCCTTCCATTTGAATGCCTTTTCTCTGGGAGAAGAGGGTGCTGCTTATTTAGGCATTGAGGTTGAGCGGGATAAAATACTCATCCTGGTGTTAGGCTCATTGCTTACCGCGGCCGCAGTCTCTATCAGCGGGCTGGTTGGTTTTGTCGGGCTGGTGGTGCCTCACGCTGTTCGCCTGATTTTTGGTCCAGACCATCGGCTTCTGCTACCAGCTTCAGCATTAGCTGGTGCCATCTTTGTCGTTATCGCCGATTTATTGGCTCGTATTCTTCTGGCTCCGGCAACAGTCCCGGTAGGTGTTATTACAGCTATTATTGGGGCTCCATTCTTCCTTTACCTGTTAAGACGTAATCGAAGGGAGTATGCTTTCTAATGGTTGGTTTACAAATTAGGCAGGTTTGCTTCTCGTATTTTGATGGGTTAGTTTTGCATAATATTAACCTTTTTATTAAGGCTGGTGAGATGGTGGGCTTACTTGGTCCTAATGGCTCAGGGAAGACTACGCTGATTAAGCTAGCCACTGGTGTTCTGAAGCCCGGTCAGGGAGAGATTAGGCTGGATGGCTCTAACTTAAGCCAGTTGAGTCGAAAATCTATAGCCCGCACCATGGCTGTAGTGCCACAGCAATTTCATATTCCCTTTTCTTTTACTGTGGCTGAGGTGGTAACGTTGGGGCGAATTCCTTTTCTTAAGGCTTTCGCTGGGGAGAGTGCGATTGATAGGCAATTAGTCACCAATGCTCTGGAGCTGGTTGGCATCGCTGAACTGAGAGAGCGTCGTTTTGATGAACTAAGCGGCGGGGAACGACAGAAGGTTATTCTGGCTATGGCATTGGCTCAACAACCTAAGCTGTTGCTCCTCGATGAGCCAACAGTGCATCTGGATATTGCCCATCAAGTAGAAATCCTGGAGTTAGTAAGAAGGCTTAATGCTGAAGAGGGACTTACTGTTATCGCCGCTATGCACGATCTTAATCTGGCGTCTCTTTACTTTGACCGTTTGGTCCTGCTTAAAGAGGGCAGGGTTTCAGCTGACGGAACTCCAGCTCAGGTTCTAACTGAGGATAGAATAAAGGAGGTCTTTTCAGCCTCGGTTAGGGTGGAGCCGCACCCGGTAACCGGTGTTCCTCATATAGTCGTTATGCCTAAAGGAAGTGCTATCAAAAGGCGGTGAGAGTTGTAACTGCATTCCGCACGGACAGGGGTTCATCTCTATTTTGGGCTATTGACAAACACATAGGGGAGGAATAAACTCAAGTCCCAACATGTAATAGGCATAGTCTTGGGGAGGTACAATTAATGGGAAATAGCCTAGCAGTGGGATTTCCAGATTTGTGGTTGTGGCTCGTATTCGTAATAATGGGCCTCTTGCTTGTCTTGCTGGAACTCGTCGTTGGTGTGGAGACTGGCCTTGACTTGGTATTCATAGGCTCTGCTTTCGTTCTAGGAGGATTGGTGGCCTGGCCGTTTGATTCCTGGCTGCTGACAGTCATCGTCACCAGCGTAATCTGTATAGCCTATGTAGCTCTCGGTAGAAGATATGTCCATAGGTGGACTGCGGTAAAAAAAGCAAAAACGAACATCGATGCCATCATTGGCAGACAGGGAATTGTGCTGAAAAGTATCGCCAAAAATGCTGACGGTTTGGTTAAGGTTGGTAATGAGCAGTGGAGAGCCAGGGCAGAAGAGGACATCAAAAAAGGGGAAGAAATAGTTGTCACTAGTGTTAGTGGCGTTACTTTAATCGTCGAGAAAATAAAAGGAGGTAATTGAAAATGGGTGCAGGAATTATAGTCCTAATAGTCGTCCTGGTACTGGCAGTGATTATACTCGCTAAGGCGGCGACCATCATTCACCAGGCCGAGAAGGGCCTTGTAGAGAGGTTTGGCAGGTATAAAGAAACCCTGGACCCGGGGCTCAGGTTTATCGTGCCTTTTATGGATACCCTGAGGTATAGAGTAGACATGCGGGAAACTGTCATCGATATACAGCCTCAGCCGGTCATTACCAAGGACAATGTCACCGTAACTGTAGATGCCGTGGTCTACTACTATGTGACCGAAGCTAAGGCTGTCAAATACGAAGTCGCCAACTTCTATGCTGCCATCAGCAAGCTGGCGCAGACTAACCTTAGAAATGTGATCGGTGATATGAGCCTCGATGAGACATTGACCTCAAGGGAACGTATCAATACTGCGCTGAGGGATACCCTTGATGAGGCCACCGACAAGTGGGGGGTAAGGGTGACCAGAGTAGAGGTCAAGGAGATCTTGCCACCCGGCGATATCTCTGAGGCTATGAGCAAGCAGATGAAAGCGGAAAGGGAGAAGAGAGCTACCATCCTGGAGGCAGAGGCCTACCGGGAGAAACAGATACTGGAGGCTGAGGGGGATAAACAGAATGAGATACTGGTAGCTGAAGGTAACAAGCAGGCAGCTATATTGAGGGCAGAGGGGGAGGCTAAGGCGATAGAGAACATATCAACGGCAGGCGATAAGTTCTTTGTTGGCAATGCACAGTTACTTAAACAGCTTGAGGTGACTCAAGCCTCTCTGCAAGATAATACCAAGCTAGTTGTATCTGACCAATCAAGGCTGATTAATGTTCTGGGACTTGGAGAAGCACTAACTCGAACGCAACCAAAAACTGCAACAAAACCGAAGTCAGAGTAAGCACTTTCCTTTAGAGCAATAGTAGAGGTGGGTTGGTGAAGATGAGGAGAGTCAAAAGGGGTACTGGAACTGCTAAATAATACAGCAGTGGCTGGTGCCCTTTTTGAATATTAATCCTCAAAAATAAATAGCTCTTCTACAGTAGTTTTCAAGACTTTAGCCACATTGTGGGCTAGCTTTAGAGAAGGGTTATATTTCCCCTGTTCCAAAAAGATGATAGTCTCCCGCCTGACGCCTACCATCTCGGCCAGTTTTTCTTGTGTCCGTTTATACTTTGACCGGTATTCCTTTATTCTTGTTTTCATTCTTATCCACAGGAGAAATACCTCTCCTATGCCTTTTACGAAGCCTTGCTGAATAGTCCTTTGATAAACATAACCAGGCTACCAATGAGTCCCACGACAAACGATACAACAGACAAAAGGGCGATGGTGAAAAAGACATACTCATCTTCTATACCAGTTCTGGTCCAAAAATCTTCGCCAAACCAGACCATAAGCAGACCATAAATTACATTGTGCAGGACGGCACTAATAATAAAGGTTGCAAGCGATATTCCGGCTACCAGCAGGAATATCTTCAGCGTTTTTAGCCCCTTTTCACCCAGCCTGGGTTGCGCCCGGTCATAGAAGAGGTAAGATAATAGATACACTGCTCCACCTGATAAGAATAGACCACCCAGAACATGTTCTACGCTTATGCTGAGATTCACAAGTAGGCCTGTGCCGTAGAGTAGCATTAGGAATGCTAAGGCTATGGCGAAGAAGATAAAGCCGTTTCGCACCGATTTACAGACATTTTCTCGTACTCTCTCATCAACCGGGGGCAGCTTCCTCCTTCTTATTAAAGACCACAACTCACGGTGACCCATGAGCAGAGCTCCAACTATGAGGACAACCACGACGTAGTATGCCTTTAGCCAGATAAGTATGATGGCTATTATCAGGGTAGTAATAGAAACGGCTAAGAATGCTCTCTTTGCTTTCATCGTATTACCTCTGTAGTTATCTATTTCTAACATACACTATTTTAGGCTTTTGTCAATACTTTTCCTTCGACTTGTAGTTATGGGTGTGGAACACAGATTCAGTTATTGAAGCTCATCGAGTGCTTTTCTGTTGTACCTGAACGTGTTATTATTTAGTTAGAAGCTATAACTGTGAAATAAAGATGACTAATCAGCATACTGAAGCCGGCCATTTGGTTGTTCAGGGTAGCGGGCGTTTGAAAGCTGCTCTAGTCATCGTACTGGTGATTCTGGTGGCTGAGGCCATAGGAGGTATCCTGAGCAACAGCCTGGCTCTACTGGGTGATGCTGGGCATATGTTTGTGGACGCCCTGGCTTTGGGAATAAGTCTTTTTGCTATTACAATGGCCAGAAGGCCGGCAACAGCCACTAAGACCTATGGCTATCATCGTGCCGAAATCATGGCGGTGCTGGCTAATGGTGTTATCCTAGCCTTGGTTGCTATCTATATTTTCTATGAAGCTTACCAGCGGTTTCTAGATCCACCTACGGTCCAGACCACGCTAATGCTGGTGGTAGCTACAATCGGTCTGATTGCTAATCTTGCGGGCATATTGCTATTACGGGGAGTAAGCCGCGGTAGCTTGAATATTAAAGCTGCCTTCTGGCACATTATTGGTGACACCATATCTTCAGTAGGAGTGATTGTTGGTGGTGTAATCATTGCTGTAACAGGTTGGGGTATCGTCGACCCCATTATCGCTGTTTTTATCGGTGGCATTGTGCTTTGGGGAGCAGTGCGGTTGGTCAGGGAATCAACGGATATTCTCTTGGAGGCAGTTCCCAAACATATTCAGATGGATGAAGTTATTGGGACGATAAAAAATGTTTCAGGTGTGGAGGATGTACATGACATTCATCTTTGGACTATTACTTCAGGGATATATGCCTTGAGTACTCATTTACTCATTGAGGACCAGATGATAAGCCGAACCGGGGAAATTGTGGCGGCAGTTACCCGGGACTTGGCCCGACATTTCAATATAACCCACACCACTCTACAACTGGAATGTGAGAGCTGTCCCACCGGATTCATTTGTGACATAAGTCCGCAGGGAGACCAGCCATAGGCACACAGCCAGATTCTGGCTCATTCAAGAGGCACTTGACTGACAATATTCACTTCAATAGAGCCAACCCAGGTGGCTTTTGTTGGACAGAGTGAGAGGCAAAGGCTATAATCACAGCGTAGATATGTATTCTGAAGCTAAACCCCGTATTCTTTTCGCCAGGCAAGAGATAGAAGCCACTGTTAGTCGGCTGGCTGCGAAAATCAGTAAAGATTATCAAGGCAAGAACCCCCTTCTCATAGGCATTCTTAAGGGTTCTTTTATGTTTATGGCTGACCTTATTCGACTTCTTAACTTACCCCTGGAGGTGGAGTTTATCAAATTATCAAGCTATGGTCAGGGGAGAGAAAGTGCGGGAAAAATTAAGATGGTGCAGGGTCTTCGTACTCCAGTTAGAGGGAGGGATGTATTGATAATCGAGGACATAGTAGATACAGGACTCACTATTGCCTTTCTCCTTGATTATCTACAAAAGAAGCAGCCCGCCTCATTGAAGCTTTGTGCTCTAACTGATAAGCCTTCCCGACGACAGGTTCCAGTTGCTATTGACTATCTGGGGTTTACCGTTCCGGATAAATTTCTGGTTGGGTATGGTTTGGATTGGAATGAGAAATTCCGTAATCTCCCTGATGTATGTTACTTGGAGGACGAGTAATATATGAAATTGGCTGATTTAATCCCGGTGGCCAAAGGTGAATTTCCTGCCGATCTTATTTTGGCAAATGCCAGGATAGTGAATGTTTTTACCGGTGAAATTGAACCGGGCAATGTAGCTATTTGTGGAGATAGAATTGCCGGGGTAGGGGATTATCAATATACAAAGCAGGTGATAGACCTGGAGGGTAAATGTCTGGCTCCCGGTCTTATCAACGGGCATACACACATGGAAAGCTCTATGCTTGATATCGGGCAGTATGCCCGGGCAGTAGTATCACGAGGCACTTTGGCTGTGGTTACCGACCTCCACGAAATAGCCAATGTTTGTGGTCTGGATGGTATAAGGTATGTGTTGAATTGTGCCCGCCGTTTACCCTTTGAGCTTTTTTTAATGGCTCCTTCCTGTGTGCCGGCTACCCATCTTGAGACCTCAGGGGCCAGCCTTGATTCTCAGGCTATTCGTCAACTTCTAAAGCTGAAGGACTGTATCGGGCTGGGTGAGGTAATGAATTTCCCCGGCGTGATTGGTGCTGATGCTGATGTTTTGCGTAAGATTGACCTTGCTCAGGGTAAGGTCGTTGATGGGCATGCTCCCGGCGTTACCGGTAAAGACCTTACTGCCTACATTGCCGCTGGTATTCATTCTGACCACGAATCTGTTTCTCTGGATGAGGCTAGAGAGAAACTGAGGCAGGGCATGTATGTCATGATTAGAGAGGGCTCATCGGAGAAAAACCTTGATACCTTACTGCCTCTGGTTACCGATAAGACCTATAAAAGGTGCCTATTTGTGGTTGACGACCGCAGTTGTGTTGACCTGCTCAGGGATGGTGATATTGATGCCGTGGTGCGCAAGGCAATTCACAGTGGGCTTGACCCGGTGAGGGCTATTCAAATGGCTACTATCAATACTGCAGAGTATTTTAGGCTGGATAGGCTGGGAGTAATAGCTCCCGGCTACTTAGCTAATCTGATTGTCATTAGTGAATTGTCCGACCTAAAGATAGATATGGTCTTCTATCGTGGTCGCTTGGTAGCTAAAGAAGGGAATCCGCTATTTCCCGTATATAAACCTAGTGGTGAAGGGCTAACTAACACCGTGAATATTAAACCCTTCAATATAGAGGCATTAAAACTCCCAGCTTCGGGGGAAACTGAAACAGTCATTGAACTCGTTCCCGGTCAGATAATCACTGGAAAAAGATTGGAGAGGGTCAAGGTTGCAAATGGAGTTGTTATCTCTGATATTGACAGGGACATTCTGAAACTGGCAGTGGTGGAAAGACATAAAGCTACAGGTAATATTGGCTTGGGGCTGGTTATGGGATTCGGCTTAAAGAGGGGAGCCTTGGCTTCGTCTATTGCCCACGATTCTCATAATATCATCGCTGTTGGCACTAATGATGAAGATATATTTGCCGCTGTTAAAGGGATTGAGCGATTGCAGGGTGGTCTGGTGGTAGCTGCTGAGGGCAAGGTATTAGCCAGTTTAGCATTACCAATTGCCGGACTGCTGTCCAATGAACCGTTGGAGGTGGTGGTTAGTAAATTGGAGAAGCTGGAGCGACTGGCTATGAATTTAGGCACAACACTCCCTTCTCCCTTCGCCACTCTTTCCTTTTTGGCTCTACCGGTAATCCCCGAACTCAGGCTCACCGACCTGGGACTGGTGGACGTGAATGAATTTAAGCTGATTAGGTGAGGATTTAGGTAGTCGTGTTTATTTCAGTGCGAGTTTCACCCAATTCTACAAGGAATGAAGTGGTGGGCTTCAATGATGGAGTGTGGCAGATGAAGGTGTCGGCGCCACCAGTCAAAGGTAAAGCCAATGAGGAATTAATAGCCTTTCTCAGTAAAATCTTGGGTGTTGGCAGAAGCAGTTTGAGCATCATCAAAGGTCATACCAATCGTAACAAACTCATAGCTATCGACGGACTAACTCAATCAGAGGTTATGAAGCGGCTTACTTGAGTTTGACAGCTGTGCCGTAGGCTAAAAGCTCAGCGGCACTGGCGATGACACTGGTAGTCATGAAACGGACGTTAATGATAGCGTCAGCCCCTAGCTTCTCAGCCTGGGCTATCATCCGATTAGTTGCCACTATGCGTGCCCGTCCCATCATGTCTGTATATTCAATCAGCTCGCCACCAAGAATCAGTCGTACCAGGGCGGAGAGGTCTCTCCCGAGCCAAATAGCAAAGATAGTGTGTCCCCTGACCAAACCCAAATTCTCGGTAACCTCGCGACCCGGGACTTCTGCCGTATTCTGAAGCAACACCTGAGACTGCGAATTAACGGGTGGGAGCTCCTGCTCTGGAATTCTGCTTTTCCGCTGTTCAATGGCTACTGTCAGTAAGACCAGCAGGATACCACCTATAACAGCATAGATTGCAACTTGGAGCCACAAGGGCAAACCGGGATAGTTGGAGACGGACCAGGGTACTCCAGCGAAGATTGCGGTGAAGAGTCCGAGTACGACGGCCGATGAGGCAATCAGTCTAAGTATTTTCATAATTCCTCCTTTTTCAATTATTAAATTCTTGCCTCAACTATATCTTACTTTCTCATTTTTATCCATTTCCTCATTTCTTCTTTCATCTTTCCACCTTTACCCATAACTTCTCTCCATTAGTGACGAATTCTATCGTATCGTGCTCATCGGCGCGATATATTTTTTCTGAGCCTATGCTCTCTTCAAGCCGAGTCATTACCTCAATTGTTGTTTGCTTACTTCATTCCTATATATGCGCAGACAGAAATACACTGTATGCCCACTAAATGTTTCCCTTAATTTATTGGCTGCGGCTTCGCCACTGGCTGTGCGGGAATAACTTGTCCGGCCTTTACTGTTACACTCGGTGCAATCAACCTGTCAATTTCTATCGTCTGTTGCTCCGCGTCCTCTAATTTCCACTTACCAGGCAGGAATTCAAGGATAGAGACATCGGCCTCCATCCCAGGCTTAAGGCTACCAATACGTTTTTCTTCGCCGATAGCGCGTGCTGGATTAGCCGTCGACATCTCTATTATCTGGCGTATACTAAATCCTAGTGCCAGAAATTTGGTCATGGTTACTGTCATGCCATAGACAGGGTGACTCAAGCTCATGGCGGTGAGGTCTGAACTAAGAGTAGTGGGTAAGATGCCCTGGTCCATACACCTTCTGGCTACCTCATAGCTAAGATTATGCCTGCCGTGGGCAATATCCAGAACCACTCCCCTCTCCATCGCTTCCCTCAGCTCGGGCAATATCGTGCCGTCGGGGCGTAAAATGCTCCCTCTCTTAGCGGTGAAAACATGGGTCAGTATATCGCCCCGCTCCATTAAGGGAAGGAATTCCTGAGTTAATGTCGGTGATATCTTTTCATAGTAGTCCCCTATATGCACCATGATGGGCAGGCCAAGCTTTTTGGCCGTCTTCTTAACCATGTTCACCACTTCAACCCCGCTGCTGGCAACGATGTTACCCAGTAAGCGTATTTTGACCCCTTTGATTACATCACGGTGAGCCTCGATGGTAGCTATGGTCGCATCAAGGTTAATCTCTTGCCAGTCCCTTAACTCAGGCCTTACGCTGTGCCCCTGAGAGCTAATGTGGAGGAAACAAAATACTCTGGTACGAGATGAGGGGATAACATATCTAGGGAAACCGCCGAAGATAGCCTCGCCAGTGCTTCCAGCGTCTACCACGGTAGTTACACTTTGTTTAACACCGGCAGTATCGGGGTCAACACTCATCGTAATAAGACTGCCAGCAACGTGGCAATGCAGATCAATAATACCAGGTGTCACAATTTTGCCTCTGGTGTCGATTATTTTTTGACTCTGTTGTCGTGGAATGTCTTCAGCGATAGCGGCAATCTTGTCACCGATTATGGCGACATCCAAAGTATCATCAAGATTCTGTAGTGGGTCAATCACTCTTCCGCCTTTAATTAGTAAATCGTACATAGATTATCCTCCTTTCGCTAGGGAAATATGTTAATACGACGCATTATTCTAAGCCTATTTTACACTAGCCGGTAATTTTTGATAAATATAGCTCATCTTTCCATCTTCACCCATAACTTCTCTCCATTAGTGACGAATTCTACCGTGCCGTTGTCATCGGTGCGGTATATTTTTTTTGGGTCTATGCTCTCTTCAAGCTGAGCCATCACCTCAGTGGTGGGGTGCCCATGGGGGTTGTCCTTGCCTACTGAGATGACGGCTAGCTGGGGGCTGACCACTGCCAGAAACTCGAGAGTAGTTGAGGTATTTGAGCCGTGGTGGGCAACCTTGAGTACGGTGCTGGTTAGGTTAGCTCTACGGGCAATAAGCTCAAATTCTGCCTCCCACATCATGTCGGCGGTGAGCAGGAAGCTCACCTCACCCATACTCAGGTGCAATACCATACCATTATTGTCTATATCGGATTGGGTGTTAGTTAAAAGAGGCGCTTGGGGGTTGAGTATCTCTATTACTACTCTGCCTAAATCAATCTGCTGTCCGGCTTGGGCTATGGTATAGGTGATATTCTTTTCCTTAACTAACCTGAGCCACTCGTCATATATATTGGACTTAAAATCCAAATCAGGATAGAGCACTCGCTCGACCTTGTATCTGTGGAGAACTTCTACCAGGCCGGTAACATGGTCAGCACTGGGGTGAGTTAATATTACTAAATCAATGGTTCTGTCCCAGAAGGGCATCTTCTTACCCAATTCCAGGCTTATTTTCTGTGAATCAGGCCCACCGTCAACAAGAACCTGCTGATTTCCCTTCTGAATCAGGATAGCGTCTCCCTGGCCAACATCAAGGAAACTTACACGAAGGTTATCATCAGGCATAATAGTCGCTGCTACCGATACCAGAATAGCTACCACCAGTAGCGGTGGCATAACCCATTTCTTCGGCAGGCTGGAGGCAAAATTGGTGGCTTTAGGCACTAGGTTAGCCAGCCTTCTCCTGTTGCTGGTGAGCCAGATGACCAAGGCAAGTGCTGGATAGTAAACCCATATCAGGGTAGCGTTAGCTGAGCCTGCCTCAATAGATGACAGAGGGAGGGCAGCGAAACCATTTACCACTAACAGCATGTATGAGGCGGATAGCCAGGTTACCCAGCCTATAACTTGAGCAATGGGCAAGGCGATAAGTCCCACGCCTGCTGCCAAAGCGCCGGTGGTAATAATACCGGGCAGTGCTGGCAGGGCAAGGAATGTGGCTAGCGGACCAACAAATGAAACAACGCCAAAGTAGTAGGCAATAACTGGCCAGACAGCTATGATTGCTCCCAGGGTTACACTGAAGCCGTCAATGATGAAGTTAGCTATAGGTACTGCTGTTCCTTCTTCACCTAGTGTGGCGTTAACTGCTTTTCTACCCAGAGATTGTATGAGTGGGAAGATGAAAATTAGACCAGCCATAGCCAGGAAGCTGAGCTGGAAGGAGGCAGTCCACAGGATTTGAGGCTCTATGCCAATCATTATGGCAGCGGCAAAAGCAAGGGCAGTAGTAGCACTCCTCTGTCTGCCTAAAAGTTCGGCGGTAAGGAACAGACTAACCATAATTGCCGCTCTGATTACCGGTGGGTGCATGCCGGTGAGTAAGGCATAAAGCCAGATAGTACTCATTGCCAGCCAGACATAGGTGTAGTGTCTTTTGCCAAAGAGCCATATACCGAGGCTAATCAAGATACCCGCCACAATACTGAGATGGAGACCGGAGATAGCCAGTAAGTGGGCAGTGCCGGTTTGTGAGAAAGCTTCTTTTATCGGTGAGGGAATATTGCCACGTTTACCCAGGATAATACCTTGGGCTAGTGATGCCTGGGGCTCGGGCAAAACTTTAGCCAGGGTCTGGGATAATTGGTTTCGTACTGAGTAAACCCACTCCAGCGGCTTAAAACCTTTCCCCCTTTCCAAAATTTCTATTTTGGGGTAGCGCATAGTGGAATAGATTCCCTGATGGGCTAGATAATCCTTATAATCAAAGTCGTCAAGCTTGGGTGGTGTCTCTGGTTTTCCTGTTACTAAAAACACATCACCATAGTTATAGGCAGGATATCTGGGTACAAACAGTAGAACCTTTCCTGATACCTCTTGCCATTCTTTATCTGCCTTCATTGCTGTAGCTGATAAGTGGAGGTGGGTAATTTTATCTCTAGTATCAGGGTCTCTATCTACTATTCCCTTGATTTCTACGGTTTCTCGGTCGTTGTAAAACTGGAGGGAATATTTGTCAGTAGGGGGCAGGCTTGATTGGAAATGGAGGGCACCACCAAAAAATACGAATAGGCATAGACTGGATAAGATTATTGCTTTGCTGTGTTTGCGGAAGAAGAGCAGTGGGAGAGGGATAAACCCGATAAAGATGAAGGCTAAAGGCGGGTTAAATTTTGCCCCAAGAAGGATACCAACCACCCAGGCGCAGCTAATATAGATAAGCGACAATTTTTATCCTTGAGTATTAATCGGCTACCATAATCAGGTGCTTAATGTTCTCATAGATAACAGGGCCTATGCCTTTTACCTTGGTTAACTCACTAATATTGCGGAATGGTCCATTTTGCTCACGGTAATCCATGATGGCTTGGGCCTTAGTTTCACCAATCCCATCCAGAGCTATTAATAGCCACACTTCAGCCCGATTAATGTCGATTTTTTGTAGTTGCTCTCCTTCTGCCACCTCAGGAATATAGAGTTTGAGTCTGTTGAGGTCGGCATTACTGGTAGAGCCACCGGTAGCTTGAATCAGAGTTTCTATACTATCCCCGCCTATTAAGGGATAGAATCCGGGGTTACTAACAGCACCACCGATGTAAATTTTACCTTGTAACTCCTTGTCCGGAGGAATAGAAATTTCAACAGGCTGGCTTGGGCTATAGCGTGTCCAGGCTATTATACCGCCAGCAACAATAATAACTACCAGCAGGATAATAATCGGCGTCCAATACTGGCTAAACTTGCTTGTCGTTATAGTAGACCTCCTAGTGCTAGCTACTTAATATGACATTACTCTAAATGATAATGAGTAGTGAAACAATATATCCGTTGAATTTGATGTTAGCCTAAGTATACAATATCAAGTTGTCAGTCAACAGTCTATACTTGAACTATGGCTGTGGATTGAAACGCAGGATTCGCTCTCTCTTCCAACTAGACCACCACGCAGTTTTATGGAAAGCTCTACACCATAATGTATCCACCACCGATGGCTATTGACTGCGCTGTCATACCATTAGACTCATCGGAAGCAAGATAAAGAGCGAGGTGTGCCACTTCTTCAGGTTGAAGAAATCTTTGCATGGGAATTGCAGACAGAGCTCTTTTACGGCTAAGTATGTCTTCCTTGGAATCTCCCAGGGGTATCGACATGTCAGTTTTGTCTACATCGGCAGGGCAGATAGCGTTCACATTGATATTAAAGGTTGCCATTTCAAGTCCCAGGCATCGTGTCAAACCAACCACACCGTGCTTGGAGGCATTGTATGCGCTCTGATTCTTGGATCCCCACTTACCAGCTGATGAGGCAATATTAATTATTTTCCCTTTTTTACGTTCTATCATTCCAGGTAAAATAGCTTGGGTTACAAGAAAAACTCCGTAAAGGTTCACCTTGATGATTTGGTCGAATTCGTCAAGTGAATAATCTAGAAATGGATGGCCTATATAGATACCGGCGTTGTTAACTAGGATGTCTATCCGTTTGAGCTTTCCTAAGGCATACTGAGCCATTTCCTGCACTGATTTTTGGTCGGAGACATCGGCAACGTGAGTTATAACTTTACCGCCGAGCTGTCGGAGTTCGGCTGCAGTCTCCTCAAGAGGACCTGCATGCCTGGCACAAATGAAGAGGTTAGCTCCCTCTTCAGCGAAGCGATATGCAATGGCCCGGCCAATGCCACGGCTACCACCGGTAATCAGTGCATTCCGCTTTTCCAGTTTACGCTTCGCTGCCACTGTTGTTCCTCCTATCCCTGTTTATATTTGTTATCTAGCTACCAAAATTCACCTAACGTATAAAAGTAAAGATTGTACCCCCGTCAAAGGGGGGTGTGGAAACAGAAAGACAGAGCAGGTTTTGTTTTAACTGCCTCTTAGGGCAGTTCGTAGTGCCTCTTCTGACTCAAGAGTCGTAACAGCTATTATCTGGTCTCCAGCGTGAAGGATAGTATTGGCTGTAGGGATGAAGGGTTTGCCTTTCTTACGGAGGAGCAAAGTCAACTTGCTTTCTGGTGGTAGTGAAAGCTCCTTCACCGGTTTGCCTACAGTAGTTGAATCCGGTGTGATTTTTACGTCTACAATCTCTAATCCCTTGTCTCTAATGGTTAATAAATGCGTCAAGGGGTGTGTTGGCACCTCCTGTTGGATGGCTTCAAGGATGATATTGGTGCTACTTACAGTAACATCGATGCCCAATTTCTTGAAGATGGTTTCATTTTGGGGGTTTCTGATGCGAGCTATAGTACGGGGCACATTGAATTTATGCTTAGCTACTTGGCAGGCGACTAAGTTATCTTCATCATCACCGGTTACAGCTATGAGCATATCAGCTCGCCTAGTGCCTATGTCAGCCAAGGTAGCCGTCTCACAGCCATCACCTTGGACACAGACGCCGCCCAGTTCACCTGTAATGCCTTCGCATACAGTAGCTTTTTTTTCTACTATGAGTACTTCGTGTCCTTCGTCAAGTAGCTCTTTGGTTAGATAGTAGCCTACTCTCCCGCCACCAACAATTATGATGTACATATTTCTACCTCAGCTCTCTAGCTTGTCCTTTAACATCTGGGCGAATATTGTGGTTGGGCTTATGGTTTCTATGCCTAGGGCGTCGTAAAGGTCTCGGCGTAGGGGGTCATAAATACGGCAAACTACCTTGGGAACATCGAAGATATGCTTGGCGATTTGAGATGCCATGACATTGCGATTGTCTCCCTGAGTTACCGCTACGAAGGCGTCAGCTTCTTCTATGCCTGCTTTTTTAAGCACTTCTTCATCAAGAGCATTGCCTAGAAGTGTTGTGCCGCTAAATGTGGATGGCAGCCTTCGGAAACTGTAAGCGGTATTGTCCAAAACGGTAACTTGATGCCCTTCACCGTCTAACAATGCAGCTAGCCGAGCACCTACTCGTCCACAGCCCATAATAACTACTTTCATATATTAAACTCTCATTCAGTATATTGCTGATACAAGATAACATGGCAGGGAGCATTTTTCAGCACATAGGGTATCACATCACCCATGCTAAACTCCCCGAAGCGTCTCTTGTATTTAACTCCTATCAAAATTAGGTCAACATCTCGTTCCACAGCTTCTTCAACAATAGTTGGTGCTGGCTCGCGAGCTTGCAGTAAGTCAGTCACTATTCTGTAGCCTTGTTCTTGGGCGACCCTTTCTATATGGTTTAAGACGCCTTCAGCTTTTTGAATTTCGGCTTCGAGCTCGGTATCTAATGGCAGGGTACGTTCTATAGGAATAACATAAACGGCACAGATTTTACCCTTATCCTTCTTAGCCAGCCTACAGGCTAGTTTGATTACCTCTTCGTCAACTTCGGTGCCACTTACCGGCACTAAAATATTATGAAATTCCATTGCCCCCCATTCCTATTTATTATTGAGCAACGGATATTATAACTCTGTTGCCAAAAAACTACAAGACTGTCCTGGTTATAAGTTGTTATTTAGGGCTTCAAGTTAATTACCGCCACCTCCAAAACGCTGGGGTGAAGAGCATCAATATCGTGAAAAGTTCAAGGCGGCCAATTAACATAAGTATTATAAGAACAACCTTACCCGGCGGTGGAATCCAGAGATAGTTTGCCGCTGGTCCCACCAAACCTAAACCAGGGCCAACATTCCCTAAAGTAGCCGCTACTGAAGATAGGGCAGTTATTTGGTCTGGCACCATAGTGCTCATTACCAGAAAACCCACTAGGAGGGTGGCAAAGTATAAAATGCTCATGCCAATAATTCCGGAAGTGACTCTCTCTGACAATACCTCTCCGCCAACTTTTAAGGAAATGACTGCTCTAGGGTTAAAGGCGAGTAAAATTCGACGGTAAGCATACTTAAACAACACCAAAAGCCTGATGACCTTTAATGCCCCACCCGTTGAACCGGCTGAAGCTCCAATTATCATTAAGATCAGTAAAGCCGTCTTGGCGAATTCTGGCCAAGCATTGAAATCAGTAGTGACAAAGCCAGTGGTTGTCATAATAGATACCACTTGAAAGCTGCTATATCTTAAGGCTTGACCAATAGATTCACCCTCGCGTATTGTCAGATTCAGGGCAATAAAAAGGCAAGCCCCAATGAGGAGAGCAATGTAGAGCCGAAACTCGGAGTTAGTGACGAGGCGCTTGAGTTGCCGCTTCCACAATAGAAAGTAAAACAGCCCGAAATTTACTCCTGCCACCACCATGAAGAAGGTAACAATGCTTTGAGCGAGGTTATTATAAGCACCGATACTCGAAGCCGTGGGGGCAAAGCCGCCGGTAGGCATGGTGGTGAGGGTAATGTTTAGTGCATCAAATACAGGCATCCTAGCTAGATAAAGTGAGATAAATTCTAATGCTGAGAAAACAACGTACAATATCCACAGAGCTTTAGCTGTATCTCGGAAACGTGCCGTTAGCCTCTCAGCTTGAGGGCCCGGCATCTCGGCTTCGACCAGATGGGCTGCTCCGATGCCTAACATAGGAAATAAAGCTACAAAGAGGGTTATTATCCCCATCCCTCCAAGCCACTGAGTGAGAGAGCGCCACAGAAGGATACCGTGGGATTGGCTTTCAATGGAAACGAGCACTGTTGCCCCGGTGGTAGTAAAGCCTGACATTGCCTCAAAATAGGCATCAAGGTAGCTTGGGAAGGTTCCCGCTAGTACATACGGTAGAGTACCAAAAGCTGAGGCTACTATCCACCCCCCAGCAACTAACATTATTGCTTCCCGCCGACTCAACTTTCTCTCGCCAACTGGTGTTAAGCGCCAAAGTAGCAAACCAGAAACTACACTGATGCCTGCTGAGATAATGAAGGCTAGGGAATCGGGCTCTCTATAAAAAAGGCTCCACGCTAAGGGGAGGAGCATGGAAAATCCGAGAATTGCTATTAGCAGTCCTAAGTAATGGAGAACAATCTTAATTCTCATTATCTATTTTTTACTTAAAAAGCTTCTCCACAGAAGGAGTAACCTGAAGGGGGGATATCATAATAACATGGTCGCCTGGTTGTATAATGCTATCGCCTGGGGGAATAATGATCATACCGTTATGAATAATAGCTCCAGCTATTGCTCCCTTGGGCAGACCTGCCTCTGTAATCTTTCGTTGCGCAATATGGGCTGTTGTGCTAGTAACAAATTCCACAGCTTGTAACTGTTTGCCCCCAATGAAGGCTGCAGAAATTGCTCCCCCATGGAGGACAAAGTGAGCGATTTTACGAGCGGTAAGTAAAGAGGGTGACGCGGCTACATCAACCCCAACTGCCTCAGCCAGAGGGATATATCCTGGTTTATTAACTATTATTAAACTTCGGGGTACCCCTAGTTTCTTAGCCAGTAATCCACAGAGGATATTGATCTCGTCACTTTCGGTTACAGCCACAAAGGCATCGGCTGATGGGACCCCCTGTTCGATGAGAAAATCACGGTCAGTGCCATCCCCTTGCACTACTACTGTCCGTTCTAGCTTGGCTGCGGCCTCTTGACACTGATTCAGGTTTTCTCCAATAATTTTAACTAAGACACCGTGTCTTTCTAATTCCGTAGCAACGAGGCAACCAACACGTCCCCCTCCCAGTACGACCACGCTTCTCGCTGGGCGCTGAGGTTTGGCAAACATCTTGCCTAGTTCATCCATGGACTCACGCAGGGCAACTAGGTAGAGCTGGTCTCCTCGTTCTATGGGTTCATCAGCACTTGGCAGAATGACTTCCTCGGCACGGATAATCGCTACCACAACACACGGTTTGGGAAATTTGATCTTGCCTAGGGGCTTGTTCATTTCCCTTTCCTCTCCTACCCTGAACGCCTTTATCTGTACTTGGCCACCGGCAAAGTTTTCCACTGGGGTAGGATAGAAGCTGGCAAGGATGCTCATTATTTCTTTAGCTGCCTCAACCTCGGGATTAATGAAGATGTCTATCCCTAGGCTTTTTGGTCTAATTACCTTCCGCGGGGCGGAAGGCGACTTAGCCGCGGTGACAAAGTACCCAGTATATTCAGGGTTGCGGATTCTGGCTGCTGCTGTGCCGGCGCCTAACTCCTTAGCTATGAAGCAAACGAGCGTATTGGTTTCATCACTATCAGTGACAGCAATAATTAAAGCCGCACGATTGGCTTCTGCTTCCCTCAGAACTTTAGGTGTGGCCGCATTTCCGATAACTGTCTTGACATCAAGTTGGCGGCGGATGTTTTCTATTGCCTCCTCAGATTGGTCCACCACAACTACCTCCTGCTCCTCCTCTGCCAATAAAGAGGCTATATGAGAACCTACGACTCCTGCACCAGCTATAATAATATACATTTATCCTATCTTCATCTACCTACTAGCTGTGCCTTTAAATAATCTTAGAACCCTTCGGGAAATATCATAAAGTTTCCCCCGAGGCTTTCTCCGTCTCCGTAATGCCTTATCACCCACCCGAATTGCGGGTATTTGTTCAAGAGATTCCTTCTTCTCCATCTTGGAATGCCTCCCTGAGACCGACTGCTCTTAGATCTACTTGGTATTTCCCAGTCAAGATAATGGCATCATTTTAAGAGCTAGTCAAGTTTATTTTGTTAGTACTGAATATGGCAGGAATTTCAAATATCTGTCTTAGTCAGTAACGCTTAATTCATCAGAACAGAAAATCCTATTACCCAGTTTAAGTCCTCGGTTATTGCCAGTATTTCATTTCTCTTGCTCGATTTTAATAACTGTATTGGAGGAATTTTACGCACTTGTCTGCTGATTGTCAACTGTTAATTGTTGATTGTTGGTTGGCTTGACAATTATACATGCCTCATCTAAACTGATGGCGAGAGTAAGGTAAAGTTATCATCTGGCTGAAGCAGGAGTATTTTGTCTAGTATGTGTGAGTATTCGAGGGGAATTTTTGGCTTCCTCTTTATGCTTTCTAGTCCTCATTTTAGTTTATCTCCCTATTCAATAGTAGCGAAGCAACCATCTGATAAGTTCTCTCTTTCTCACCGCGTAGTTTCTAATCTCTGGCTATTACAATGTGCCTTTTGTTGGCAACAAAGGAGGATTGGCTGTGTTTAAGTTTCCCTTCATCCCTCAGGAGAAGAAGTTTTTTGGTCTTTTTGAACAGAGTGCTCAGAATGTGGTCAAAGCGGCTAAAGTGTTGAAAGAACTGGTTGATGCCTGGGGAGATGTTAAAGGGAGGGTAGACGAAATAGCTCAATTAGAACATGGAGGGGACACTATTACCCATCAGATTTTTGAACAGTTAAATCGCACCTTTGTCACCCCGTTTGACAGGGAAGATATTGCTCTGCTGGCTCATTCACTGGATGATGTGACGGATTTTATTTATGCTGCGGCTAATGCTATGTTTCTCTACAAGGTAACCCCTCCCGGTCAACGGGCTAAGGAGCTTGCTGATATCATAGTGCAGGCTGCAGATGAGGTGGAAAAGACAATGCCTCTTTTACGGAGTCGCACTGAATTAGGGAAAATTCCTGCTCGATGTGTAGAGATTAATCGGTTAGAGAATGTAGCTGATGAGATATACCGCTCAGCTATGGCTGAACTTTTTGAGGATTCTAAGGATATGGCTCATGTTATCAAGTGGCGCGAAATTTATGAGCACATGGAGAGTGCTACTGATAGGTGTGAGGATGTATCTAATGTCCTTGAAGGGGTAGCTCTCAAGTATGCCTGATTCTTCCCTTTGGCTCTTTATCCTTATTGTTACGCTGGCTATTGGCTTTGGGGTAGTCAATGGTTTTAATGATGCGGCTAATGCCGTTGCCGCTTCGATTGGCTCTCGTGCTCTTTCCCCCCGAAAAGCTATCTTACTTGCAGCTGTAGCCAATATGGCTGGTGCGGCTACTGGCTTGGCGGTTGCCAGGACTATCGGTAAAGGGATTTTAGTTCCGGAAGCAATATCATATCTAACGGTGATTTCTGCCTTACTCGCAGTTATTATCTGGGGTGCTATAGCTACCTACTTGGGTATGCCAGTAAGTATTAGTCATAGCTTCATTTCCGCTTTAGCCGCAGCGGGGATGGCAGTGGCCGGCAGTGAAGCGGTAGTATGGGGGGTAATAAATCGGATTCTAGTGGCGGTGGTTTCGGCTCCTTTCTTAGGCTTTGTTGGTGGCTTTGTGCTGATGGTTATTCTGTATTGGGTATTCCGTCGGAGCGCCCCAGCTAAAATGAGGATTATTTTTAGTCGTCTACAATGGCTTACTACTGCCTTTTTGGCTTATAGTCACGGCAAGAATGATGGTCAGATGCCTATAGGCGTCATCACTATGGCACTGGTAATTTATACTGGGCAAGCTACTCTATGGGACAATATCCCGTGGTGGGTAATAGTTATATCAGCATTAGCTATTAGCTCGGGCACGGCTATCGGAGGCTGGCGGGTCATCAAGACATTGGGATGGAGGGTTACTGCCCTTCAACCGGTTCATGGTTTTGCTGCCGACTTCTCAGCAGCGATGGTTATTGAGGGGGCTTCACTATTAGGTGTTCCGGTAAGTACTACCCATTGTGCTAGTTCAGCTATCATGGGAATAGGGGCTACTCGGCGTCTCTCTGCAGTACGTTGGGGAGTAGCTGGTAATATTGTTACTGCCTGGGTATTAACCTTTCCTGTCTGTGGTGGGTTAGGCTATTTATTTGCTTGGCTGATGAGACCATTATTCTAGTTGGCTTACAGGGTAATCTCGCGGGGAGTTGCCCGGCACTTTTCGGCGGTAATAATGGCCTTAATATCCGATACTGCCTGGTCAATTTCATTCTGCTTGTTCACGACAATGTAGTCAAATAGGTGTAATTGTTTTATTTCCTCCTCAGCAGTTTTCATACGTAGAGCTAGGTCGAAGGGTGATTCAGTGTTACGCTGCTTGAGTCTTAGGGCAAGTTCTTCCATTGATGAGGGCATTAGAAAAATAAATACTGCTTGGGGCAGGATTTTTTTAAGTGTAGCTGCTCCTTGAATGTCAACCTTTACTATTATATCCTGCCCCTTGTTCAGTGCTCGTTTGACTGGTTCGGTGGGCACACCGTACCAGTTGCCGTAGACATGTGCCCATTCTAATAACTCTTTATTTTCAATCATCTCTTGGAACTTTTCCGTTGAGATGAAATGGTAATCTATATTTTTTTCCTCGTTAGCTCGCTGAGGTCGCGTGGTTGCGGTGGTAATGTATTCAAGAGGGTAGCCTGATTCTCTCATTTTGGCTAAAAGTGCATCTTTGCCTGCTCCTGAGGAACTAGAGAGGACTATGAATAATGGTCTTGTCGGCAGGCGGAATGGTGACTGACTTTTACGGCTCGTTTTTTTCATCACTTTGCTCTGGGTTTGGAGTTGAACCTCCTCGACTTGCTTGTAACCTACCAGCGATGGTTTCTGAGGCAAGGGCAGCCAAAATAATATGCCCGCTATCGGTGATGATAACAGCCTTTGTTCTTCTGCCGTTGGTCATATCAATTAGTAGCCCTTTGTTTCTCCCTTCTTGGATTATACGTTTAATTGGTGCTGAGTTTGGTGAAGCTATAGCAATAACTCTATTGGTAACTATTATATTGCCAAATCCGATGTGAACCGGTTCTACGCTCATTATCAGTACCTCAATATATTATTTCCAGTTATTAATCTAATGATTAGTGATGCCTATCACCCCCCTTCATGTGTTATTACTTAATTTTGGACTTCATATCATGGTAAATAGCAATCATCTACTTTCACCATATAGCGGTTATTATCTTATACTTTTTTGTGGCAATTAAGCAACAGTCTAAGGGCTGAAATTCAGATAATTTTAGCCAAAGTCAAACATTTTAGTGATTTTTAGGACTCTCCATCATTTGGTAAGCATTTTTCTGGTAGAGCTATTACACTATTCACCAGCTTGTGAATCAGGTTTTGAGTCTGCCGAGATTGGCATTATACACTATTTGGTGGTAAACTATGACTTTGAATTGAGTAGGCGTAAGCGATTATTACTGATACTTATTTCACACCGTGGGCAAAGATTGACTTTAATCACCATTTTACAACAAATTCCCAAGGAATTGAGTTATCTTCTCCGAGAAGTAGCCTTAGGGATAGCCTATTTTTAGTATATTTGACTGAAGTAGCTGGAGGTGGAAATTAGTTGTATAAGATATTACAGAGACAGGTTCTAGTGCCTAATATCCACCTGTTTAAGGTGGCAGCGCCTAATGTAGCTAGAAAGGCTAAGCCAGGACAATTCGCCGTCATCAGGGTTAATGAAAAGGGTGAACGTATTCCATTAACGCTTGCCGATTGGGATGAGAAAGAGGGCAGTGTTACTATCGTCTTTATGGAAGTAGGAACAACTACTTATAAGTTAGCCTTGTTGCAAGCTGGCGACTTTATTGCTGATTTTACCGGACCGCTGGGTTTACCTTCTCACATTGACAAATTTGGTACTGTAGTCTGTGTAGCTGGAGGGTTTGCCGTTGCTCCTATAGTGCCTATTGCTCGGGCTCTGAAAAGAGCAGGCAATAAAATTATTTCAATTTTGGGAGCACGGAACAAAGATTTAATCTTTTGGGAGGATGAGCTACGCAACGTTAGTGACCAACTAATAGTTACTACTGATGATGGTTCTTATGCTCGTAAAGGATTGGTAACGGAGCCACTGAAAGAGCTACTCGAAAGCGATGAGAAGATTGACCGGGTGATTGCTATTGGGCCGAGCATTATGATGAAGTTCTGTGCCAAAACCACCGAGCCTTTTGGGGTTAAAACCATCGTTAGTCTGAATCCGATAATGGTTGATGGCACCGGTATGTGTGGCTGTTGTCGGGTGTCGGTTGGCAGTGTGACTAAGTTCGCCTGCGTGGATGGGCCTGAGTTTGATGGGCATCAGGTAGACTGGGATTTACTCTTTGCCCGTCAGCGTACCTATCTTGACGAAGAGAAGTGTTCTCTTGAACAATGGCGGTCCCAGAGTGATGTTCATTCTTGAATAGAAGAGGAGACGAGTATATATGCCGAAACTTGACCTGAATCGGATTTCAATGCCAAGGCAAGCCCCCAAAGTGCGGGTTAGAAATTTTGATGAGGTTGCTTTGGGTTATAGTGCTGAGCAGGCTCAAGTCGAGGCTAATCGTTGTATACAGTGTCCTAAACATCCCTGTATTGAGGGCTGCCCGGTAGAGATAAATATCCCCGGTTTTATCAAGGCTATCCGTGACGGTAATATGCCGGAAGCAGTGAAGATACTTAAGAATAAGAATAGCCTGCCTGGTATCTGTGGGCGAGTCTGCCCCCAGGAGACGCAGTGCGAAGCTACCTGTGTACTAGCCAAAAAGGAAGTCCCTCTTGCTATTGGTCGCTTAGAACGCTATGTGGCTGACTGGGAGCGGGCTAATGTGAAGTCGGCGAGCTCGTTGATAACAAAGCCTAAACCCACCGGTAAGCGGGTGGCAGTGGTTGGCTCAGGGCCAGCCGGATTAACGGCGGCGGCTGAGTTAGCCAAAATGGGGCATAGTGTTACCATCTTTGAGGCATTACATGTGGCTGGTGGGGTGTTGATGTATGGTATCCCTGAGTTCAGGTTGCCTAAAGAAATTGTTCAGGCTGAGGTTGATTACGTTGCCTCTTTAGGCGCAGAGCTTGCACTAGATTCAGTAATAGGTAGATTGGTGACGATAGATGAGTTGCTAAATAATGGTTATGATGCCGTTTTTCTGGGTACTGGTGCTGGGCTACCCATGTTTTTGAGCATTCCCGGGGAGAACCTTAACGGTATCTATTCGGCAAATGAATTCCTGACTAGGGTTAATCTGATGAAGGCATACCGTTTTCCCGAATATGATACGCCGGTGAAGGTGGGCAAAAAGGTGGCGGTGATTGGTGGTGGTAATGTGGCTATGGATTCAGCCAGGTGTGCCCTCAGGCTTGGTGCCAAGAAGGTTTACATCGTCTACCGACGGTCTGAGGCAGAGATGCCAGCCCGGCGTGAGGAAGTAGAGAATGCCATGGAGGAGGGCATCCAGTTTAAACTATTAACAAATCCTAAGCAGTTTTTGGGTGATGAGCAGAATTGGGTGGTTGGTATGGAGTGCTATGAGATGGAACTGGGTGAGCCTGACGAGAGCGGTCGGCGGCGACCTATTGTCAAGGAGGGGAGTGAGTTTATCATTGATGTCGATGTGGTGGTAGTGGCTCTGGGTACTACCCCTAATCCCCTTATTGCCCAAACCACTCCCGGGCTGGAGACAGCCAAGCGGGGCATCGTTATTGCCGATGAAGTTATTGGGAAGACAAAGAAGGACAAAGTTTGGGCTGGCGGTGATATAGTTACCGGTGCCGCCACTGTAATCAGTGCTATGGGTGCCGGTAAACGTGCCGCCGTTGATATAGATAAGTATCTGAAGGGCTAGGATTTACTTTTAGCCCGAATGGGAGGAACAACTGTATTACTTTACCTATGCTTCTAACCTAAACAAAAAACAAATGCGGGAGCGTGTGCCGGAGAGCAAGCCTATGTTTGTGGCTACCCTGCCTAACTACAAACTGGTATTTGCCGGCTGGTCCCGGCAGCGGCGGGGCGGTACCGCTACTATTGTGCTGTCGCGGGGTGATAAGGTTCTCGGTGCTATTTATGAAGTTTCGGAAAGAGACTTGAGGCGGTTGGACAGCTATGAGGATTGCCCCAGGAACTACAACAGGCTAAATGTCACAGTATTTGATGAAGATAATAATCCGGTAGAAGCGGTGACTTATATTAAAACGGGACGATTAGAAGAAACACAGCCATCAAAGGACTATCTGGCCGTTATTCAGCAGGGCTATAGAGACTGGGCAATCTTTAGATAACAGCTGGTTGTGATTGGCTAAAGAGGGGCTTTGCCCCTTTTTCTTTAACCGCAAATTCTAGTAGAATAGGCTTATGGTGAAAGCAGGTTCAACCCCCATCAGGCGGCAGTACCTCAGGATTAAGCGGAAGTATCCCCAGGCTATTGTCTTCTTTCGTCTGGGTGATTTCTATGAGACCTTTGATGAGGATGCTAAGGTTGTCTCCAAGGAGCTGGAGATTGTTCTGACTTCCAGGGAGATGGGTAAGGGGAATCGGGTGCCGATGGCGGGCATCCCATATCATGCTCTGGATAATTATCTGGCCAGGCTAATCAACCACGGCTATAAAGTGGCTATCTGTGAGCAGGTAACTAAGCCCGGTGAGACTAAAGGTTTAGTTGAGCGTGAGGTTGTTCGTCTGGTAACGCCGGGCACGGTAGTTGAGCCCAGCCTCCTTGACAGCAAAAAGAACAATTATTTAACCAGTCTGGTATTGGCTGATGATGCTGCCGGGCTTGCCTATGTTGATATAACCACTAGTGAATTCGCTACCACTCAAATTCCACTTCAGCGGGTTATCCCTGAATTGGAGCGACTCGGACCGCCGGAAGTTATTGCTGCCAATAGTTCAGAATTATCCGATTTAGGCTTAACTGCCCCGGTAACTCGCCTTGATGATTACTGGTTTGATCTGGAGGTAGCCCAGCAGAGCCTGCTCGACCATTTCAGTGTAACTACCCTTGATGGCTACGGTTGTGCCCATTTGCCCCTGGCGATAAGAGCCGCTGGTGCTATTATCCACTATATTGAGGAAACACAGAAAGGCGTTCTGGGACAACTGGCACGACTTTCTACCTATTCCACCGATTCATTTATGGCGCTGGATGTCCAGACTCAGAGTAACCTGGAGCTTTTCCGAACTACTCGTTCGGGGGCTGTCAGTGGCTCACTCCTGTCAATTATTGACCTGACCAAAACAGCTATGGGAGGCAGATTGCTGAAACGGTGGCTGGGGCAACCTCTTCTTGACATAACAGAGCTGACGAAAAGACAGGGTGTTATCAATTGGTTCCATGATAATTCCCTGGCTCGTAACCAGACCATTTCTTTATTAGGCGATATGGCTGACCTTGAGCGATTGATTAATCGGGTGAGAAGCAATATTGCTACTTCCCGTGAGCTAGTTACCCTGCGGTGTAGCCTGGAGGTAATACCCAAACTGAGGGAAACGCTTGATGATAGCTCAATAGATTGGCTGAAGGACGAGTTGAAACCCCGCCAGGATGTGGTTGACCTTATTTCCGAGACTATAGTTGAGCAATCCCCAACCAGTCTGAGTGAGGGCGATGTGATAAAGGAGGGTGTTTCTGAGGAACTGGATAACCTTCGTTTGGTAGCTAGAAATTCCAAGCAATATCTGGCCAATCTGGAACAGAAGGAGCGAGAGCGAACCGGCATCAAATCGCTGAAGGTGGGTTATAACAGGGTCTTTGGTTACTATATTGCGGTATCTAAGTCTAACCTTTCACAGGTGCCTCAGGAATACATCAGGAAGCAGACACTGGTTGGTGGTGAGCGTTTCTTTACCCCGGAGCTAAAAGAGTATGAATCGCAGATTCTCAATGCCCAGGAAAGAATTACCGAGCTTGAGTCTGATATATTTCATCGGGTATGTCGGCAGATAGCCGCCGTCAGTGAACCTATTTTAGCTGTAGCCGACACTTTAGCTAATATAGATGTCCTTTGCAGTCTGGCTGAAGTAGCCGTGCGCTATAGCTATGTCCGACCTGAGTTAACCACCGATAAGGTGATAACTATTAAGGAAGGACGTCACCCGGCAGTGGAGAGGACTCTGGTTGATGGTAGCTTTGTCCCCAACGATACTTATCTAGCCAATGATGATGCTCAGCTTATCGTTCTCACCGGTCCTAATATGTCGGGCAAATCAACCTACTTGAGGCAGGTAGCCTTAATCGTGCTTCTTGCCCAGATTGGCAGCTTTGTTCCGGTAAACTCGGCTACTATCGGCCTGGTTGATCGTATCTTTACTAGAATCGGTGCTAGAGAAGACATAACGGTTGGTCAATCAACTTTTATGGTGGAAATGGTGGAGACAGCCAACATCTTGAATAATGCCACGCCACACTCGCTGATTATCCTTGATGAGATTGGGCGTGGCACCAGCACCTATGACGGACTTTCCATTGCCCGGGCTGTTGCCGAGTATATCCACAGCCATCCCAAGCTGGGGTCAAAGACCCTGTTTGCCACCCATTATCATGAGATGGTGGAACTAGCCGGCTTCCTGCCGCGAGTGAAGAACTTTAATGTAGCGGTTAGCGAGGAGGGTGGCAAGGTTACCTTTTTGTATAAGATTGTGCCCGGCGGTGTTGATAAAAGCTACGGCATCCATGTCGCCCAGCTTGCCGGGCTGCCTAAAGCAGTGGTGCATAGGGCTGAGGAGGTTCTGGTGGAGCTGGAAGAAAATAACGGTAAGCCCTCAGCCAGGGGTCGCCGCCGACTCAAAGAGCCAGTACAGCAGATACCGCTCTTCGGGCAAAAGTCACCGCTTATGGAGGAACTGGAGAAGCTGGACATTGATTCCCTGACCCCGCTGGAAGCCCTCACCAGGCTCTACGAGCTGCAAAAGAAGGCGCGAGAGGGGTAGGGGAGTTCTATAGTTTCCTCTATTTCTTCTTCAGTAACTTGCTAATAGGCTTACTCTTAAGAGTGACTTGTCTAACACTGCGGCCGTAAGATTTAGCCTTTTCAGCAGATATTCCAATTTGTTTGCCTCTGGGGAGAATTTTTTGTAATCTTTGTTTTGCTGCCTTGCCGCCGGATGCTTCTAATTCTGGAGCTTTCAAGTCGGCGATTCTAATTCTCGTCCCATCCTTTATCTCGATGGTATCACCATCTATGACCTTCTTGACTTTTGCTACTGGCATGATTTACCTCCTTTCGTTTAATTTATCCTCTCACTAATTTATCAAGTATCTTATTAATTCCCCAGTGTGGGTCTATGAATTTTATTTCGTATTTACTTTCGAAGTTTGGTATTTCTTCTTTCGGGCATAAACCGCAATAAATATCATCTAAGTTAAATTGTAAATCACCCACAATTCTCCATTCCCTTTCCCAGTGAAAATCTACCTCTTCATCACATTTGTTCACTAGAGCTAGCACCTTGTTGTCTCCTAAGGAAAAATTTCTTTCTTTGGCATCATTATAGAGTTGCCAAAGTGGATCAAATAAATTTCCAGTGACATAGAAGACAGGGTTACCTTTTCCTTGTTGTCTAATGTAGTCTTTCTTAAAAACCAAGCCATACGGCTTAGGCTTAAAATTTCTTCCCCATACCTCCATTAGAAGCACATTTATTTGGTCAATAGGCGTTTCAGTGAAGCAGACCACCTTGAATTTATCCTCTAAAGAGGCATTTTGCGGTTTATCTAGATCTGAACTAAATAAGCAAAAATGGTTAAACGCCTTGAGTGTTGTTGCGCCTAGAATCCATTCTAAAATCTGTTTTGCAGGTATACTTAGTTCATCGTCATCTTTAGTCAGGTGAACTAGGTATGGTGAGAAATCCTTCTTCTTTTCTAAGAATTCCTCTGGGGATAGTTCTTTATCCATCTATTTTTATCCTCATTTACAATTATATCATATACGATTTTTATCAGGTAAACTTGAAAGGCATTAGCCCCTCCCCAAAAACAACATCCCTCTCTCCACATTGACAAAGACATTTATCAGAACTAGGATTGGTTAATTAGGAAGCAGGACTATGGCTCTTCTGGACTTAATAAAACATAGAAAAAGCGTCAGGAATTTTCGGGATAAGCCTGTTGAGCGGGAAAAGATAATGATGTGCCTTGAGGCGGCAAGGCTGGCTCCCTCCGCCTCCAATGCTCAACCGTGGAAATTTATCGTCGTTGATGATAAGCAGTTAAAGAATAGACTGTGCCAGGCTACTTTCAGCGGTATATATTCGCTTAGTTCCTTTTGCAAAACGGCGCCGGTTATAGTTGTCGTTATCTCGGAAAGGCCCAATTTTTTGACCAGAATCGGCAGCATACTCCGGGGCACAAGACTCAACCTTATAGATATAGGGATAGCCGGTGAGCACTTCGTTCTCCAGGCTGAAGACTTAGGTCTTGGCACCTGCTGGATAGGCTGGTTTAACGAGCGGGCGGTAAAAACAACATTGAATATCCCTCAGCGCAAGAAGATAGACATCCTGATAGCGCTGGGCTATTACGATAGGGAAAAATTAGGTTCAGGCCATAGCCGGAAGCCAATAAATAAAATGGCGTCCTTCAACTCCTATTGAGTCCGCGACCTTATCCGCTTTTGACTACGTAGTTTCTCAGTGTGCCAATCGGTTCTATTTTTATCTCTACCGTATCACCCGGCTGCATCGGGCCAATGCCAACAGGGGTTCCGGTAGCAATAATATCACCCGGCAGCAGGGTCATTATGTTAGATATAAAGCTTATCAGCTCCGGCACCGGGTAGATAAGGTCGTTAGTGCTGCTGTGCTGTCTGCGTTCTCCGTTCAGGTATGATTCGACGATAACATTCCCCGGGTCTAGCTTAGTCTCAATACACGGCCCTATGGGGGCAAAAGTATCAAAACTCTTACCTCTGGTCCACTGCCCATCAAGGCTCTGGAGATCGCGGGCGGTAACATCATTGAGGCAGGTGTAGCCGAGGACATAGTTCAGCGCATCTTTTACCGATACTTGCCGAGTTGGTTTCTTCATAACTACTCCCAACTCGCATTCATAGTCAACTCTAGTTGAGGAAGGTGGGTAGATGATATTGTCCTCCGGTCCTATTACCGATGTTGATGGTTTGAGGAAAAGCAAGGGGGTTTCGGGTAGTGGCATGTTGAGTTCTTTAGCGTGTTTACGGTAGTTAAGCCCCAGCGCCGCTATTTTTGAGGGCATGCATGGAGCCAGTAGTTTGACCTCGCTTAGCTGGTAGTTTTGACCAGAAAGTTTGAGTTGTTGATAAGGCTCACCCTCAAGAACCTGGATAAATTCGCCTTCTAGCGTGCCGTAACTGACCTTGTTGTTGATGGCAAAACGTATAATCTTCATAATACTCCTTTATTAGCCTAGTCGCCGTTTTTGATTACGTAGTTTCGCAGTGTGCCTATCGACTCTATCTTTATTTCTACGGTATCACCGGGATTCATCGGGCCGGTGCCGCTGGGGGTGCCGGTAGGTATAATATCACCCGGCAGCAAGGTCATTATATTGGAGATAAAGTTTACCAACTCCGGAATGGGAAATATGAGGTCATTGGTATTGCCTTGCTGTTTGCGTTCTCCATTCAGGTATGCTTCTACGGTAACGTTTCCCGGGTCAAGTTCTGTCTCAATACAGGGTCCGACAGCGGCAAAAGTATTAAAACTCTTGGCTCGGGTCAATTCCTTGATGAGGTCACGGGCGGTAACATCGTTAAAGCAGGTATAGCCAAACACGTAATCCAGCGCGTCGGCTGTTGATACTCGCCACGCCGGTTTCTTAATGACTATTCCCAGTTCGCATTCGTAGTCAACTCTGCTTAAGATAGGTGGGTAGATGATATTCTCTTTCGGTCCTATTACTGCTGTTGATGGTTTGATGAAAATGCGGGGGGTTTGGGGGATTGGAAAATTGAGTTCTTTAGCACTACTGTAATAATTGACTCCCACCGCCACTATTTTTGATGGTGTGCATGGGGACAGTAGTTTGACTTCTTCTAGCTGGTAGTTTTGACCAGAGGGTTTGATGTCGCGATAAGGCTCGCCCTCGATACCCTGGATAGATTCGCCTTCCAGTATGCCGTAACTAATCTTGTTACCAATGGCAAAGCGTACAATCTTCATAATTCTCCTCTAATGTCAGTAATATATGTTGGTTCTCAAGCTAGATAGCAAAACGAGGTCTATCACCAAGCACTACGGGCTATGGAGGGTAACCAGTCTATCCGTTGCTTTTTACCACGTAATTTCGTAGTGTAGCTAAAGGTTCTATCTTTACCTCAACTGTATCGCCGGGTTGCATTGGGCCAACACCGCTTGGCGACCCAGTAGGTATAATATCACCTGGCAGCAGGGTCATTATACGGGATATGAAACTTACTATTTTGGGGATACCAAAGACAAGGTCACTGGCGTCTGTTTTCTGTTTGAGCTTCCCATTCAGGTAAGTTTCCAGAGTAAAATTGCTCGGGTCAAATTCCGTATCAATGTAGGGCCCAAAAGCAGCGAAAGTATTATAGCTCTTAGCTCGGGTCAATTCCCTGTCATGGAGGTCACGAGCGGTAACATCGTTAAAGCAGGTATAGCCCAGCACATAGTCCAGTGCCTCTTCTTCTGATATTTGCCATGCCTGTTTTTTTATAACTATTGCTAACTCACCCTCGTAGTCGACTCTTGTTAAGTCAGGGTGGTAGATGATATTTTCTTCTGGTCCTATTACTGCTGTTGGTGGCTTGGAAAAGATGAAAGGTTCTTTACGCAGGGGTATTTTAAGTTCTTCAGCACTAGTACGGTAATTAACTCCTACTGACGGTATTTTGGATGGTGTACATGGGGCTAGGAGTTTGACATCTTTGAGCTGGTATTTCTGACCAGAGGATTTGATTTGCTGATAAGGCTCACCCTCAATAGACTGGATAGATTCATCTTCTAGTATGCCGTAACTGACCTTATTGTTGATGGCAAAGCGTACAATCTTCATAATTACTCCTCCAATGTAAATAGTTAAGTTAATATAATATGTTTGTTCTCAAACTGTCAAATAAGGTTACCACCTCTGAAATTATAAGAGAGGCTTGCAGAGAATCTGTTTCACCCTGAGGTCAAAAATGCGGTCGGTATTGACTGGCTTCAGGACTATCGCAGTATCAGCACCTCGGCTCTTGCCACCTATTGAGATGACTTCCTCATCGGTGCGCACCAGTCCGCTATCGGCTGCCATAAGAGCTATTTCACAGGCTACCTTCATACCCTGACCAAAAATGCGTAGCATATCAGCCATTATCTCGTTCAAGCCGTACGTACCGTATTGAAATTTCATGGCGCGGCTTAGTCCAGCAAAGACATGGGCGGCAGTCACTATTGGTACTCCTTTGCTCTCAATTATTTCCCTGTTCTCTTCAGTGAATTCCTGGATGTCAGGCTCCTTAAAGCCAGCGGAATGGCTGACACAGATTACTCTAAACTCTTTGAGAACTTCCGCGGCTTTGACGGCGGTCTCACCCCTTGTGGATGCTACCAGTATGGTTTTAATACCCAGTGCTTCTGCTTGCTGTTTAACAATACGCAGTACTTCCTCCGCATTCTCTTCACCTGGGTTTTCAAAGTAGACTGTCTTCAGTTCCATTGTTTCTAAACCTCCCTTTATAATATTATGCTCTCACCTAGGTCTGACTAAACATTCTACCACTAAAAGTAGGTCTTTGCCTAGCTATATTGAGTGTGGTATAGTTTACCCATAGTGAAAGCCATGATTGATTTTATTGCCTCTGGTAACGTCACTTCCCCGAAGGGATTTCGTGCCGGGGCGGTCTATGCCGGGATAAAGAAAGAGACTAAAGGTAGTTTAGATCTGGGCATCCTTGTTTCTGAGGTACCCTGTGTTGCGGCGGCTTTGCTTACCACCAATAAGATTAAGGCAGCCCCGATAATTTTGTGTCAGGAGCGGTTAAACTCAGGTAGAGCGATAGCCGTAGTAGTGAATAGTGGCTGTGCCAATGCTTGCACCAGTGAGCAGGGTCTTGCTGATGCCGCTGGAATGGCAGAATCAGCTGGTAAGAGCATTGGGGTATCACCTGAGGATGTTCTGGTAGCCAGCACCGGGGTGATTGGGCAGCAGTTGCCAATGAAGCTAATAAGACGTAACATTAAGCAGATTGTCCTTTCTCGTGAGGGTGGTCATGAGCTGGCAAGAGCGATGATGACCACTGATACCATTCCTAAAGAGGTGGCGGTCAGAATTGGTAACAATGAGTTCACTATTGGTGGGGTGGTCAAAGGGGTGGGGATGATTCACCCTAATCTGGCAACGCTACTTTGCTTTTTAACCACTGATGCTGCGGTAGAGTTGGATTTCCTTAGGCTGGCATTGCGAAAAGCGGTAAATATTTCTTTTAATATGATTTCAATTGATGGTGATACCAGCACTAATGATATGGTGCTAATAATGGCTAACGGGTTAGCTGGGAATGAGACCATTTCACAAGGCAGTCGGCAAGCTGATATTTTTCAGCGGGCCCTTGACCAGGTTTGTGTCTATTTGGCTAAGTCTGTGGCTCGTGACGGTGAGGGGGCGACTAAACTTATTGAGATTACCGTTAGTGGGGCAATTAGTGGTGCTGAGGCGAGATTAGCTGCCAGGACGGTAGTAAGCTCGGCACTGGTCAAGACAGCGATATACGGCAACGATCCTAATTGGGGACGGATTATAGCTGCCGTGGGTCGGAGTGGGGTAGAGGTGGTGGAATCAAATATTGACCTCTGTATTGGGGATGTTCATGTATTAGAGAAGGGCAAACCTTTACCCTTTAGTGAGCAGAGTGTAGTCCAGGTGTTAAGAGGGAATGAGGTGCCTATAAGTGTGAATCTGAATTTGGGCACAGCTACGGCTACTGCCTGGGGTTGCGACCTGTCTGAGGAATATGTAACCATTAACAGTCAGTATATGACCTGACAGTCTTGTGATAGGAAGTGGAGATTAACTTGGACAAAGTTATCGTGGTTAAATTAGGTGGGGCTACATTAGGTAGACATGATACTACTATTGAGGATATAGTTGAGCTTCAAAAGCAAGGTAAATTACTGGTTATAGTGCATGGCGGTGGTAAATTAATAACCGAATGGCTTCAAAAGCAAGGAATCTCTAGCCAGTTTATCCAGGGTGAACGGGTATCTGATAAGGCGACTCTTGAGGTGGCGATTTCAGTGCTAGCTGGCTTGGTTAACAAGGAAGTTGTGGCCGCCATCAATAGCTTGGGGGGACAGGCGGTGGGTATTAGTGGCGTTGATGGGGCTGTTATTCAGAGCAGAATTAAAGATAAAAAGCTGGGTTATGTTGGTGAGATAATGAAGATAAACCTTACTATTGTGGAGGTTTTATTGCAATCAGGCTGTATCCCGGTGATTGCCCCACTTGGCCTTCATGTATCAGATAATCCGGGCGAAACTATGCGGGTGCTTAACATTAATGCAGACACTGTAGCTGGTGAAATCGCTGCTGTCATTGGCGCGGAAAGACTCATCTTTCTCACCGATGTCACTGGCATTAGTGACCAATCAGGCAGACTGATACCCCAGTTATCACTTGGTGAAGCTGAGGATTTAATAGCTTCGGGCGTAGCTTCGGGAGGAATGATTCCCAAGATTAAAGCTTGCCTGAGGGCTCTATCTAATACTGCAACAACCAGTATTACAGATGGTAGGCAGCCACGTGCCTTGCTCGAAGAGATTGAGGGGCACGGCAGTGGCACAACAATAGGAGAGTGAAAATGAGTAACTGGCAAGAACTTGAGAGTAAATACCATATGCACACCTTTAACCGTACTCCGATAACTTTAGTCAAGGGGCAGGGAGCAAGGGTATGGGATGATGATGGCCGGGAGTATCTGGACTTTGTTGCTGGCTGGGCTGTTGATAGCTTAGGGCACTGTCACCCGATGGTGGCTGAGGCAATAGCTGAGCAAGCTCGTATTCTTATTCAGACTTCAAACCAGTTCTATACCGTCCCCCAGCTCCGCTTGGCTGAGCTTTTAGTTCAAAACAGTTGTTTGGATAAGGTCTTTTTCTGCAATAGCGGAGCCGAGGCTAACGAGGGGGCAGTGAAATTAGCTCGGCGCTATGGAAAGCTCAATCTAAATGGAGCCTATGAGGTTATTACCGCGATGGGCTCCTTTCACGGTCGTACTTTAGCCATGACGGCAGCCACTGGTCAGCCTAAATTTCAGGAGCCATACCAGCCTTTACCTATAGGTTTTAAGAATGTTGAATATAACAATATCGAGGCGATAAAAGCAGCTACTACGGCTCAAACCTGCGCCGTGATGCTAGAGCCAGTCGAAGCTGAGGGAGGAGTCAATATCCCTGATGATAATTATTTAGCTGCGGTACGGGCCTGGTGCGACCAAAAGGGTATTTTGCTTATTTTGGATGAAATTCAAACTGGCATAGGTCGGCTGGGGACATTGTTTGCCTATGAACAGTATGGCGCTGAACCTGATATAATGACCTTAGCCAAAGGTTTGGGAAGTGGCGTACCGATAGGAACTATTATGGCTAAAGATAGAGCATCTGTTTTTGTTCCGGGAGACCATGGTTCTACCTTTGGTGGTAATCCTTTAGTCTGTGCTGCTGCTTATGCTACACTAAAATTTATTATTGATAATGATATTGCCGAAAATGTGAAGAGAGTAGGAAGGCATTTTATTGCCGGGTTGGAGGACTTGAAAAAGAAATTTGACTTTATCACTGACGTGCGAGGTCGCGGACTGCTGCTGGCTATGGAATTTAGCAGTGATATTGCTCAGGAAGTAGTGACGGTCTGCCTTGATAGAGGCTTGCTGGTTAATCGACTTAAGCCTAATGCTCTGCGCTTTATGCCTCCACTTATTATTGGTAAAGAGGAGGTCAATGAGGCATTAGGTATCTTGGATAAAACATTATCCAGTATTGGTGACTAGGTAAGAAAAGGCAGGAGGTTTGTAGTGTCAGAAAAAGTAGTATTGGCTTATAGTGGTGGATTAGATACATCAGTAGCCGTTAAATGGCTCAAAGAAAAGTATAATCTGGATGTTATTACGCTTACTATTGATGTGGGTAATGAGCGTGATTTCTCGGCGGTTAAGCAGAAAGCGCTTAAAGTTGGTGCCGTGAAAGCACTGGTGGTGGATGCCAAAGAGACATTTGTTAACTATTTTATCTTTCCTGCATTACAAGCCGATGCTATCTATGAGGGACAATATCCATTGGCTACCGCCTTAGCTCGTCCGTTGATGTCTAAGTTGCTGGTGGACACAGCTATGGAAGAGGGAGCTTTGGCAGTGGCTCACGGTTGCACCGGTAAGGGAAACGACCAGGTAAGGTTTGATGTTAGCATTAACGCCCTGGCGCCTGACCTGAGAATCATCGCGCCAGCTCGGGAATGGGGCATGACCAGAGAAGAAACCATCGATTATGCCCAAAAATATGATATACCTATACCAATCACTGTCTCCAGTCCATATTCTATTGACGAAAATCTTTGGGGCAAGAGCATTGAATGCGGTGCCCTTGAGGACCCATGGGTTGAGCCGCCAGACGATATCTTTACCTGGACTAAATCTGCAGGCCAAACCCCGGACAAACCGCAGTATGTAGAAATCGGCTTTGAAAAAGGTATTCCAGTCACCGTTGACAGTCGAGAACTAGATGGGGTCAGCCTGATTCGGCAGTTAAACGAGCTAGCCGGCAAGCACGGGGTAGGCAGGGTTGACCACGTGGAGGATAGGCTGATAGGCATAAAATCGCGGGAAATTTATGAAGCACCAGCAGCAACAGTGTTATTGCAGGCGCACCAGGCGCTGGAGGCGATGACCTTGTCCAAAGACCAGCTACGGTTTAAACAGAAAGTAGCTGTAGAGTATGCCGACCTTATTTACAACGGCCTCTGGTTTAGCCAGCTAAATCAAGACCTCTCCGCCTACATACTCAGTTCACAATGTTACGTTACCGGGACGGTGAGAATTAAGCTATTCAAGGGTCATTCTACAGTCGTTGGGCGGAAATCACCTAAATCACTGTATAGCTTTGGCTTGGCTACTTATGATAAAGGTGACCAGTTTGACCAGAGTGCGTCCCCCGGTTTTATCCATATCTGGGGGTTACCGGTTAGAACCCAGGCTCAAGTGCAGGGTATCAGTAGTTTGGAGGAAACTAGTAAGTGAGTCATATTCGTGGACGATTTCACAAGGCGGCTGATAAATTGGTAGCTGAATATACTGCCTCTATTCCTTTTGATTGGTGGTTATATCCTTATGATATTGCCGGCAGTATTGCCCACGCCAAAATGCTGGCAAAGCAGGGCATAATCTCAAAGAAAGAGGCTGAGATTATCATCAATGGGCTGGCTTCTATCAAAGAAGAAATAGAACAGGGTAAATTTGAGTTTAAGCCTGAATTGGAAGATATCCACATGAATATTGAAGCCAGGCTTATTGAGAAAGTGGGTGAGGTGGGAGGTAAGCTCCACACCGCTCGCTCCAGGAATGACCAGGTGGCTTTGGATTTGCGCCTTTTTGCTAAAGAGGCAATCTCCAAGACCTTGGCTAATCTCAGAGAATTTCAGCAGGCTCTAATTAGCCTGGCTGAGGCGAATAAAAGTGTGGTTATGCCGGGATATACCCATTTGCAGCCAGCACAGCCGGTACTGCTGGCTCACCACCTTTTGGCCTATTTTCAGATGCTCCAGCGAGACATTGACCGATTTAGTGACTGTCTAAAGCGAACCGATGTTATGCCTTTGGGCAGCGGGGCTTTAGCTGGGGTAGCCTATAATATTGACAGGGATTTCCTGGCCCGTGAGCTAGGCTTTAGCCAGATAAGTCAAAATAGTATTGATGCTGTCTCCGATAGAGATTTTGTGGTTGAGTATGAGGCAGCAGCTAGCCTGTGTATGATGCACCTCTCCCGACTGGCTGAGGAGGTTATTCTGTGGTCTTCAGCCGAGTTTGATTTTGTTGAGCTTGATGAGGCTTATGCCACTGGTAGCAGCATTATGCCTCAGAAGAAGAACCCTGATGTTGCCGAGCTGGTGAGGGGTAAGACGGGGCGAGTCTATGGTGGGCTTATGGCTTTGCTGACGACGTTGAAAGCACTTCCGCTAGCCTATAATAGAGATATGCAGGAGGATAAGGAGGGCTTCTTTGATACTGTAGATACGTTGCTATCTACCCTAAAAGTATTTGCTGGTATGGTTAAAAGCTTGCAGGTTAATGCTGAAAATACTAGGCGAGCTGCTAACCAGGGCCACATGCTAGCCACTGACTTAGCTGGCTATTTAGTCAAGAAGGGTGAGACCTTCCGCACCGCCCACGATATAGTGGCCAAGCTGGTGAGTTATGCTGTGGAAAAAAGTAAATCGCTTAGCGCAATTAGTATCACCGAATATAAGAAGTTTTCTCCCCTATTTGGCGATGATATTTACTCAATTACAGTAGAGTCATCTCTTGCCGCTAGGGATATTGTCGGTGGCACTGCTCCAAAGCAAGTAGAACAAGCGTTAGCCACCGCTAAAAAAATGATTGAGGATTTTAGAGGTGAAAAGTAGTCCTCAGGTCAAACTGGCTTCATCCATTCTATCCGCTGATTTTGCTCGTCTCGGCGAGCAGGTTGCTGAGGTTACTAAGGCAGGCGCTGACTATATTCATATAGATGTTATGGATGGGCATTTTGTGCCGCAGATAACCATTGGTGCTCCGGTGGTGGCTGCTATTCGGCATTGGACTAACCTACCTCTGGATGTTCACCTTATGATTGAGGCACCTGAGCATCAAATTAGTCAATTTGTTGACGCAGGAGCAGATATTATCACCGTTCATATAGAAGCCTGTTCTCATATTCGCCAAGTATTGCAGACGATTAAGCAAGCCAGAGTTAAGGTCGGGGTTTCCCTTAGTCCTGGCACACCTATAAACACCCTTAAGGAGATTCTTGCCTCCCTGGACTTAGTCTTGGTTATGACGGTTAATCCTGGCTTTGGCGGGCAGACCTTTATTGAAGCTATGCTGGATAAGATAGCCCACTTGCGGGCTGAGTTGGACAAGAGGAGGTTAACTGCTGAACTGGAGGTGGATGGCGGCATCAATGCTGATACTGCTCCGAAGGTAGTTGGGGCAGGGGCCAGAGTGCTGGTAGCTGGAGCGGCCATATTTAATTCAGGACAAACCGTAGCTAAAGCGCTAAAAAAATTAAGAGCTAGCTTGGACTAGGGGATATTTTTTTAGCTACTTTATGCTGCGTGCGTAAGCATCTGGTGCAGAGGTTTAGTCGTTTTGGCTTACCATCTATAATGAGAGTAGCCGGGTGAATATTAGGTATCCAGCGGCGCTTGGTATGGCGCTTGGAGTGGCTCACATTATGACCAAATTGGGGCAATTTCCCGCATAAATCACACTTCAATATTTCATCTCCATTGACTATTTGGTAAAATTTAATGTAGGATTACTAATATTATCATAGCCAAGAGAGCTTGGCAAGGATGAGAGAATGGTGTGCTTAGTAAATAATCTGGCAGGAGAGGAAAGATGAAGCAAATTGATAGCATCGATGGGCAAGATTTAAGAGAGATGTTCGCTGCCGCTACCACTTGGTTAGAGAAGAGTGCTTCAGATATAGATGCGTTGAATGTCTTCCCAGTGCCTGATGGTGATACCGGAACTAATATGCTGCTTACTATGCGTTCTAGCATAGAGGAAGCCTATCGGGCTCCTGACCGTAGTGCTTCAGCAGTAACTCAAGCTATGGCTAAAGGGGCACTGATGGGTGCTCGAGGTAATAGTGGAGTACTCCTTGCGCAGATTTGGCGTGGTTTAGCGCAGGATTTGGCAGGGAAGGACTCATTTACTGGTAGTGACCTGGCTAATGCTTTGCAACAGGCATCAGAGATGGCTTACAAAGGGCTGAGCAATCCTGTAGAAGGGACTATTCTTACTGTGATTAGGGAAGCCTCATCAGGTGCTAAGGAACGTGCTGCTGGCGGTAGCGTTGACCTGCTATCGGTTATGGAGGCTACAGTTAGTGCTGCCGGTGAATCAGTGGCTAATACTCCTACCCTTCTTCCTGTATTACGGGAGTGCGGAGTAGTAGATGCCGGGGGGCAAGGTCTGTATACCATTCTAGAAGGCGCCCTTCGCTACCTTAGAGGTGAGGCGGAGCAGATGCAGTTCCGCAAGCCTCAGATGATTGCCAGTAGCGTACCTCTAGTTGTCAGGACGCCACAGATGCAAGCTGCAGAGGATGTGCCCTATGGATATTGTACCGAATTTCTGCTTAAAGGGGAGAAAAAGCTTAATCCAGATAAACTCAGGCTTAGACTGGAGAAAAAGGGGCAGTCTCTAATTGTAGCCGGTGACGAATCTACCGTTAGGGTTCATATCCATACCTTGGATCCGGGCAATGTCCTTCGCTATGCTACTTCATTAGGTACTATGCATCAAGTGAGCATAAGGAATATGGATGAGCAGCACCAGGACTTCCTGGAGATGCAGAAAGAGAGGATGCCCGCCATTGATATGGCTATTGTTGCTGTGGTCTCAGGGGATGGCCTTGCAGATATTTTAGGAAGCTTGGGGGTGGCGGCTGTCGTCCCTGGCGGACAGACAATGAATCCTAGCACCAAGGATTTGCTCCAGGCTGTTGAATCAGTAGCCTCAGATAAGGTTATTATTCTGCCTAATAATAAAAATATAGTGCTTACCGCTGAACAGGTTCAGTCCTTAACTGAAAAAAGTGTTAAAGTGGTGCCTACGAAGACGATTCCACAGGGAATAGCTGCCCTTTTAGCTTTTGACTTCGAGGCTGATTTTGAGACAAACGCTCAGGTTATGGACAAGGCAAAATCAGTGGTAAAGTCTATTGAAATTACCCATGCTGTACGCTCAACTCAGCTAGATGGGCTGAAAATTAAAAAGAAACAAGCTATTGGCTTTCTAGATGGTGCCTTGGTGGCGGTAGATGATGATAATGCTGAAGTTCTTAAGGAGGCGCTGGCTAGACTGGATTTAGGTGAAGCTGAGGTAGTTACCATCTACTACGGGGCTGATATTGAGTCGGCTGAGGCGGAACAGATTAGTGCTAGTATTCGTGAACAGTATTCTCAACTTCAGGTTGAAGTGGTTCGGGGTGGTCAGCCTCACTATCATTATATTGTCTCCATAGAATAATTAATAAGGAGGATTTTAGCTATGGCAGTCAAGATTGTTACCGATAGTCTATCTGATATTACCGGCGACATAGCCCCAGAGCTGGGGATTACAGTGGTACCGCTAACGGTAATTTTCGGTCAGGAATCTTTTCTTGACCGGATTACCATGACCACAGATGAGTTTTACCATAAACTGATTCACGGCGACGTCTGGCCTACTACTACGCAGCCCCCTCCCGGTGCTTTTGCTGATGTCTATAATAAGCTGGCTGAGGAAACTGATGAGATTCTGGTTATCACTCTGTCCTCTAAGATCAGCGGCACCTATCAGTCGGCACTAAGCGCTAAGGATATGGTGAAGAAGAAGTGCCGTATTGAAGTGATTGACTCGCTAACGGTAGCGATGGGCCTGGGGCTGATAGTCATTGCTGCCGCTAAGGCAGCCCAGGCTGGAGCAAACATGGATAAGATTGTTGATTTGGTGCGTGGGGCTATACCCCGGTCACATCTTATCATATATTTTGACACCCTTAAATATCTAGCCAAGGGGGGGCGTATAGGTAAGGCACAGGGACTGCTGGGTGCAATGTTATCAATAAAGCCAATACTTACTGTGAAGGATGGGGAGATGTCGCCAGTAACCAGGCTGCGGTCTCAAGCGGCCGGTATGGATTATCTATACAATTTTGTAGCTGGCTTTTCCCATATTGAGGGGCTGGCTGTAGAGCATACTACTACCCCTGACGCGGCTGATAAGTTGGTTGAGCGCTTCGGCTCGTTATTCCCCAAAGAGCGTATCTGTAGGTCGACCGTTAGCCCGGTGATGGGCGTACATGCTGGTCCTAATGCCCTTGCCGTAACTGTTCTGGAGGCGGAAGGCAAGTAGTTAATGATGGTTAAGATTGTTACCGATAGTGTGGCTGATTTACCACCTCAGGTAGCTGAAGAACTGGGGATTACTGTGGTTCCATTAAATGTTCGTTTTGGCGATGAGGTTTATCGCGATGGCGTTGACCTAACGGCTGAACAATTCTACGATAAGCTTGTGCATAATGAAACCCTACCGGTTACTTCAGTACCCTCGCCTGCAAGTTTCGCTGAGGTGTATGACAAGCTGGCTGAAGAAACGGATGAGATTCTTGCTATTAGTATTACTTCTAAGCTCAGCGGTACTTATGAGGTGGCGTTACAAAGTGTAGAGATGATGAAGCGAAAATGCCGGGTAGAGGTGGTTGATTCGCAGTGGGCGGTTATGGCACAGGGATTTATAGTCATTGCTGCCGCTAAAGCAGCTAATAGCGGAGCTAGCCTTGATGAGGTGATAGGGGTAGCCCAAAAGATTATTCCTCGTCTAGATATGCGTGCTGCTTTTGACACGCTGGAATACCTTAAAAGGGGTGGACGTATTGGCCGGGCACAAGCCCTTCTGGGGTCAATGCTCAAGGTGAATCCCATCATCACTCTAAAAGATGGAGTGGTTGAGCCTGCGGGTAGAACGCGCTCTCGGGCTAAGGCGATAGGCTACTTATATAACTTTGCTATGAGCTTCTCTCATATTGAGGAGATTGCGGTAGAGGATGCCGCCTGCCCTAATGATGCTGAGCTGCTGGTTGAGCGGCTTAGTCATAAGTTTCCTAAAGAGCGCATCTTTCGGTCAAGGACAACTCCGGTAATCGGTACCCACACTGGCCCCGGTCTCCTGTTGATAGTTATATTAGGGGATAGATAATAGCTATTCGCCTAGGCAAGTGGAGGCGGAACTTTGCTGATAAATGTTGAGCCACTGCATAAAATTCTTGAACTTGAACATAAAAAGGGTTATGAAGATTCAGCCGTAATCGGTGGTTTGGATAGATTTCTCCACAATTGGGTTCCTCAAGCCGTAGAGTCAATAGCTAATCCTCAACTTCAAAAGCATTTTCGCAAACTTCACCTAGTTAACTCCAATTATGCCTCGTTAACTAAACAGCAACGCCAAGAGTGGGTAAGTAATGTGCTTGCTTGGCTAGCTGAGGCAGAACGTAAAGATGAGAAGAAGGTTAAAGCTAAGGAAGCTAAATCAGCTTTATTAGTTAGCCGACCATCCCCAAAGACAAGAGCGCGAAAAGTAGCCGTTGGTCAATCCATCGATTCACCCATTACTGTTATTAAAGGCATTAGCTCAAGCCTGGCGACTAAATTTAGTAAGCTGGGGGTGAAGACAGTTCGGGACTTGCTCTATTTCTTTCCCCACCGCCATCTTGACTACAGCCAGAGGAAATCTATCTCGCAACTTACTGAGGGGGACGAGGAGACTGTTATTGCCAATGTGTGGCAGGCTCAGGAGGTTAGACTGGGTGGTAGACGGAGCACTGAAGCTATTGTCGGAGATGAGACAGGTAATGTTAGGGTGATATGGTTTAATAACCCTTACTTGGTTAAGAAGCTACTTCCTAATACGAGGGTAGTTCTCAGTGGCAGGGTGAGCTTGTTTAACGGGCGGTATGTGTTTCAGTCTCCGGAGTGGGAGCTTGCCGAGGATAAGGAGTTGGTTCACACCGGACGTTTGATTCCTCTTTATCCTCTTACTCGGGGATTACGCCCTCGCCGGGTAAGGCAATTGCTGAAAGGGGTTGTGGACCAATGGGCGTGGCAGTTAGAAGATTTTTTGCCTCGCGAGGTAAAAAAGCACGGTAACCTTTTGGAGTTATCCGAGGCTATAAGTCAGGCTCACTATCCCGAAGATGAGGTAACTAAGGATAGGGCGAGGGTTCGTCTGGCTTTCGACGAGTTGTTTCTTCTCCAGTTAGGTGTGCTGAGCAGGAAGCGTGACTGGCAAGATGGTCAACCGGGTAATTCTTTTGCTGCTCAAACATCGGTGCTAGATACTTTTTTAAAGTCTTTACCATTTCAGCTAACTTCAGCTCAGCAAAAGGTATTGGAGGAGCTTCTAGCTGACTTACAAGAGTCAAAACCGATGTGCCGATTATTACAGGGGGAGGTTGGCAGTGGTAAGACAGTAGTAGCCATGGCAGCTTTGCTTATGGCGGCTGCTAATGGCTATCAAGGGGCGTTTATGGCGCCTACTGAAATTCTAGCTGAGCAGCACTTCGCTACTATTCGTCAGTTTCTATCTAGAGTAGGGCATGAGGAGGAAGGGGGAGACTATTTGTATAGTTATTCCGGGCTTTTATCTCATCCTCTCACTGTGGCGCTGTTTATTGGCGATATGAGCCAGGTCAGGAAGCAAGAACTACAACAGCGAATTTCAGATGGAGATATAGACATTGCTATTGGTACTCATGCGCTTATTCAGAAGGGAGTGGAGTTTCGGCAATTAGGATTGGCGGTGGTGGATGAGCAGCACCGATTTGGGGTTACCCAGCGCTCAGCATTGCGACAAAAGGGATTTAGCCCCCATGTATTGGTAATGACCGCTACCCCCATCCCCCGAACCCTAGCTCTGACCTTATATGGAGACCTTGACCTCTCGGTTATAGACGAGCTTCCGCCGGGCAGACAGGCAGTAAAGACAAAGTGGCTCAAGCCGGGGCAGAGGGATAGCGCCTATGCCTTTATAGGCCGTCAGGTAGCTGAAGGTCGTCAGGCATTTATTATCTGCCCTCTAGTTGAGGAATCTGAGGTTATTCAGGCTAAGGCGGCGGTGGCTGAATATCAGCGTCTATCTAAGGAAGGTTTTCCTGAACTGAGGTTGGGTTTACTCCATGGGCGTATGTCGGCGGCAGACAAGGATAAGGTAATGCGTCGCTTTCGCTCCGGCAAGCTAGATATCCTGGTTTCAACCTCGGTAGTAGAGGTTGGTATAGATGTGCCTAATGCTACGGTGATGATGGTAGAGAGCGCCGACCGTTTTGGTCTGTCACAATTACACCAGTTCCGGGGTAGGGTAGGACGAGGGCAGGAGCAAAGTTACTGTATGCTGCTGGCGCAGAACCCTTCAGAGATAGGCAGGCAGCGGCTTGACATAATAGAAAAGATTCAGGACGGCTTTCAATTAGCTGAAGAGGACTTGAAATTGCGAGGCCCGGGAGAGTTCTTTGGTACACGGCAGAGCGGCTTACCTGACCTCCGTATGGCTAAACTCTCTGATGTAGCCCTGCTGGAGCAGGCTCGTAGTGAAGCCATAAAGCTCTTTGAAAAAGACAAGACACTGGAGAAGCCCGAGCATCGTCCACTGGCTAAGGAGCTGGCCCGAGTCTGGCCGGCGGAAGGCGGCGAGTGGAGCTAGAGGTATCTTACAGCTCGAATAGTGCTAGGAGCGCACGTTTGCTGTTAGTGAGAGATGGCTAAGATTGTAGTTACAGGTGCAACGGGGCATATAGGGAATGTCCTTGTCCGTGAATTGCTATCAAGGGGTGAAAGTGTACGAGCAGTAGTCCCTCCCTTTGAAGATACTGCACCTCTCGATGGGTTAGCAGTGGAGATGGTGGAAGGTGATGTTCTCAAAATTGGTTCTCTTATGCAGGCCTTCAAAGGGAGCGATGTCGTATATCACTTGGCTGGAATAATATCAATTGTACCGGGAAAGAGTGAACTATTATATCAGGTTAATGTAACGGGAACTCGAAATGTGGTGGAGGCGTGTCTAAAAACTGGTGTGCGGCGGTTCGTTTATACAAGTTCTGTTCATGCATTAAGAGAGCCACCTCAGGGCACGGTTATTGATGAAACTTTGCCATATGACCCTGATAATGTATTGGGAGGCTATGCCAAGTCAAAAGCTCAGGCTACTTTAGAGGTGCTTAAAGGAATAAACCGAGGCCTTAATGGAGTAATAGTATGCCCCACGGGGGTGATAGGCCCTTATGATTATAAGATATCTGAGATGGGACAGCTTGTTATAGATTTCATTAAAAGGAAAATCAAGCTCTATGTTGAAGGAGCGTACGATTTCGTTGATGTTCGTGATGTGGCGATGGGTCTTATCCTGGCTTGCCAAAAAGGGCGTACTGGTGAAAGTTACATACTTTCCGGTGAACAAATTACTATACGTGACTTATGGTTAACATTAGAAGAGATAAGCGGGGTGAAAGCACCTTCATTTCAGTTGCCTGCCTGGTTAGTTCGTATAGTGGGTAAAGTTGCTCCTCTATATTATCGTTTGACCAAAACCAAACCTCTTTTGACTGAATATTCGATTGATGTGCTTACCAGTAATTCACTGGTGAGCCATGAAAAAGCTAGCCGCGAACTAGGTTACTCACCTCGTTCTACTAGAGAATCTATTGCGGATGCTGTCCGTTGGTTTAGGGAAAACGGTAAACTTTAGTCTGCCTTCTTGAGACAGGGCTTAGGACATAATAAAAAATTTTGGATTTCTCCCGCTAGGAGACGGCTAAGGACACTTATTATCTCTTCCAACTAGCTTTGTGCTATAATTTGGGCATACAGGAGGCTAAAACGGAGATATTAGCGCTTAAGCAAAGGCTTGTAGAGCTATTAACACAGGCGGCAAGCGAGGCACAGAAATCGGGTAAGCTGCCTTCGGTTGCCTTGCCTGAGGTTACTGTAGAGCGTCCCCAGAATCCTGAACATGGAGACTATGCTTCAAGTTTTCCCTTGAAATTAGCCCGGGCAACCGGAGTTAACCCGCTGTCTATTGCCAATGATATAGTAGAGGTTGTCGCGCCCAGCCCTGAGATTGATAGCGTTGTTGCCGCACCGCCGGGGTTCATTAATTTCACCCTTAAAGATGATTGGTTGACCAGGCAAGTAGATTCAATCCTGTTGGCTGGCGATGCTTACGGTAATACTGAATTAGGTCAGGGCAGCCGGGTGCAGCTAGAATTCGTTAGTGTTAACCCAACCGGGCCGCTTCATGTGGGACACGGTCGTGGTGCTATCCTGGGTAGTACTTTAGCCAATGTTCTTACCACTGCCGGCTATAAGGTGGAAAAGGAATATTACATTAATGATGCTGGTAGCCAGATGGACGCCTTTTATCGCTCACTCTACACTCGCTATAAGCAGTGTTTGGACATTGATGCTGAGATGCCGGCTGAGGGTTATCTTGGTGGTTATATGGTTGATTTGGCTAAGGAGATTGTTGCTGAGAAAGGTGATAGTTTTCTTAATCTGCCCGAGACAGAGGCAGTGTCGCAATTAGGGCAGCTTGGTGCGGAGAAGGTAATAAAGCAAATCAAGAGTGACCTTGAATTATTGGGGGTGAGCTTTGATGTTTGGTTCAGTGAGCAGAACCTTTATGATAACGGACAGTACCAGACGGTAATGTCGCTTCTGCGCCAGGGGGGTCATATAACCGAAAAGGAGGGAGCTACCTGGTTTGTATCTACTGCCCTGGGGGAAGATAAAGATAATGTGGTGGTGCGCAGTGATGGTTCACCTACCTATTTTGCCTCTGATATTGCTTATCATTACAACAAGTTCTTGGAGCGTAAGTTTAACAAGGTAATTAATATCTGGGGGGCTGACCACCAGGGTCATATATCTCGAATGAAAGCGGTTATTGGTGCTTTGGGTGTTAGTCCGGAGCAATTAGAAGTGATAATCTCCCAGATGGTCACCTTGCGTCGTGGTGATGAATTAGTTCGTATTTCCAAACGCAGCGGTGACATCATTACTCTGCGTGAGGTGGCAGATGAGGTGGGAACTGATGCCTGTCGTTTCTTCTTTTTATCCCGCTCAGCTGATAGTCAAATGGACTTTGATTTGGAACTAGCCAAAAAACAATCAGCGGATAATCCGGTGTACTATGTTCAGTATGCTCACGCTCGTATTGCCAGCATTCTTCGCCTGGTTAAGGAGAAAGGGATTGACTACAGAGACGGGGATGTCTCCTTACTGACTACCGAGCCTGAATTGACTTTAATACGCAAGATGCTGCTTTTGCCTGAGCTAATTGAGATGGTAACTCACACCTTGGAACCTCACCATCTTACCTATTATGCTCAGGATTTGGCTACTGTATTTCATAGCTTTTACAAGCAGTGCCGTGTTGTTTCTCAGAACGGAGCGTTAACCAAAGCTCGTCTCAGGTTGGTAGAGGCGGCCAAGCTCGTTCTGGCTAAAACTCTTCACCTTATGGGGATGACCGCCCCGGAGAAGATGTGAACTTAACCCCTTTGTCGTTAAATCTCTTTTTGTGTTACACTTTTTAAATTGAGGAAGGTTGATAGATGAAACGTCGTATTTTTTCTGGAGCTCGTCCTACAGGCAAGCAACACCTGGGGAATTATCTGGGAGCTTTACAAAATTGGGTAAGCCTTCAGGATGAATATGATTGCATCTATTGTATAGTTGATATTCACGCTCTAACCTCCCTGGAAAACACCGGTGAGCTACAAAAAAATATACATGATATGATGCTTGACTGGCTGGCGGTTGGTCTTGACCCCCAGAAAAATATCCTATTCGTCCAGTCTCATGTCCCCGAGGTTATGGAGTTGCATACCCTGCTTAGCATGGTTACTCCCTTGAGCTGGCTACTGCGTGTGCCTACCTTTAAGGATAAGGCGAAACTTCAGCCTCAAAACATAAACTATGGGTTGGTAGGGTATCCGGTGCTAATGACGGCTGATATTGTCCTTTATAAAGCTGAGGTGGTACCGGTGGGTGAAGACCAATTGCCTCATCTGGAATTAGCCAGGGAGATTACCCGGCGCTTTAATAGTCTATTTGGTTATACTTTTCCTGAGCCTGAAGCTAAGCTTACCTCTTTCCCGTTGGTATTGGGGCTGGATGGGAAAGAGAAGATGAGCAAGCAAGTGGGCAACGATATTGAACTAGCCATCTCAGATGAGGAGACGGTAGAGCGGGTGATGACGGCGTTTACAGACCCGGCTCGCCGCTACCGTGATGACCCGGGGCACCCGGAGATATGTAATGTTTATCGGCTTCAGGGATACTTTAATCCGCTCCAATTGGATGATATAGCCCAACGGTGTCGCGCGGCTAAAATTGGTTGCACTGATTGTAAGATACTTCTGGCTCAAGAAATTAATTTTACCCTTAGACCCTTTCGGGAACGGCGAGCTACTCTAGCGGCTAAACCTCGGTATGTAACCGATGCCCTGGCTAGTGGTGCTAAGAGAGCTCGAGTTATTGCCAGAGAGACTCTTAAAGAAGTTAAGCAAAAAATGGGGCTTATTTAGGGGGCGATGGAATAGATAAGCCTATAACGCAGATGGCTAGATTTTGGGAAAAGTATTTTAATATTAATCTATGAGGTAAACTAAAATAGAAATAATCCCCGCTATAGACATTAGAGATGGTAGGTGCGTTCGCCTCTATCAGGGTGACTTTGAGCAGGAAACGGTATTCTCTGATGACCCGTTGGAGGTAGCTTTAAAATGGCAATCATTGGGGATACCCAAACTGCATGTTGTTGACCTTGATGGTGCGGCTGGAGGTGAGCTTTGTAATCTGGATATTATTCAAGAGATAGCTAGCGCTGTATTAATTCCTGTTCAACTGGGTGGTGGTATCCGTCAGATGAAAACAATAGAGCAATTGCTCAAAGTTGGTATAGAGCGTATTATTCTGGGCACAGCCGCCGTGGAAAACCCAAGGTTGATTGAAGAAGCGTGTCGTAGGTTCAGAGAGTCTATTGTCGTCGGCATTGATGCTTGGGAGGGACATATTGCTATACATGGCTGGCGCCAGGGGACACGGCTAGAGACTATAGAATTTGCTAAATCCATGGTAAAACTGGGGGTAAAACGTTTCATCTACACTGATATTAGTCGTGATGGTACTCTTACCGAGCCTAATTTCAGTGCTATTTCAGAGCTGATAAATGCCATCAGACGACCGGTTATTGCTGCTGGTGGTATTTCAACACTAAATCACCTTAGAATGCTGAAACAGCTCGGAGCCGAGGCAGCTATAGTCGGCAAGGCACTTTACACTGGGGACATCAACCTGAAACAAGCCTTAGCCACTGTTAATTAGATTATTATTTACTAGGGGCAGAATAAAGGGGGTGAGGCAGATAACCAATTTACAGTTTAAAGAGAAGGGACTTATCCCGGCGATAATTCAGGATGCTGATACCGGCGAGGTGCTTATGCTGGGTTATATGGATGAAGAAGCACTGCGCCGAACTTTGTCTGATGATGATGTCTGGTTTTATAGTCGCAGCCGACAGGAACTCTGGCACAAGGGGGAAACCTCAGGCAACCGAATTAAGGTGCGCTCGGTATGGAAAGATTGTGATAGCGATACCATTCTGGTAAAGGCACATCCTACAGGACCGGTGTGTCATACCGGTAATAAGACCTGCTTCTTTCAACAACTAAAGAAACAAGATATATAGGTCAGCCATCAGGGGGAAGCCTGAGTTGATTCCTCAAGCTGGTCAATTTCTATTAACTTCTTTAATGCAGAGAGAGCAACCTCTAACTGGCTGTCGTCAGGTTCTCTTGTTGTCATCGACTGTAACCATAATCCAGGAGTTAGAAGTACCCTGACTAAAATATTTTTGGCGTGTCTGGCACTAAAATAGACAGCTTCGTAACCGAGGGCAACAATAACCGGGATGAGGATAATTCGTGACAGTGCCATTACCCATAGTGACTCTCGACCAATAAGAGCAAAAACGAAAATAGCTATAATCAAAACGATAAACATAAAACTGGTGCCACAACGCACATGAGCCGTACTATATTTTTTAATCGCTTCCACCTCAAGCGGTACCCCGTCCTCATAAGCATTTATCGTCTTGTGTTCAGCACCATGATAGGCAAATACACGCTTGATATCAGGCACCAGACTCATTAACTTGAGGTAAATGATGAAAATAGTCAGTCGAATGCCACCTTCTATCAGATGAAATACGAGGGAGGACTGGATAAAAGGGTTAATCACCCCGGCGAGGAGAAGGGGTGCCACAAAGAACAGAGCAACAGCTAAGCTTAGGGAAACAGCAGCTGTAAGCCAAAGTAACCGCCCCGAAATTTTTTCCTCTTCCTTTTCTAGAGACACATTGGCTGAATAGAGTAAGGTCTTAATACCTAAGACGGTGGCCTCAATCAAAACAATGATGCCTCGTATTAATGGTAGTTTTCTTATTCGGCTGGTGTAGAAAGCGGGCAGCGGTTGAGCATCTATTATCACATCTCCGTTGGGACGGCGCACTGCGGTTACCATGGTCTTCCGCCCTCGCATCATCACTCCTTCAATAACCGCCTGACCCCCGTAATGAGTTTTCTCTGCCATAATAAAACTCCTAATAAACAAAAAAGAGCGGTGTAATAATGTCTACCCTACCCGTCTGTCATTGTCTTTCCCTTAATAGGCACCCGAATAAAGCGGACGCTCTCCTCTTCTGCAAGGGCATACAAGCTGGTAATAGGTATCAGCGCCAGCACCAACTCCATTTTGTCAGCAACGACCTCAACTGTTCCAAGATCAGCGGCTGCCCTGACAGCCGCCTCAAGCTGACCCGACACGAACTTGATCTCTACCCTCACAGTGCCGTCCACGAGGTCAATTAGACGCGACTGGGCAAATGACTCTGCCTCTCCACGCTTTTCAGCATCGACGAGTGGGTTCAGGCGGGAATCCAGTTTGGGGTGTCCTGTCTTCGGTTCGTCCGGAGTCGGAGGGAGTTCTTCAATGACTTTAGTGGACCCTGAGTTGTCGCTTACGTCTTCATCATTGCCGCAGCCTGCCAGGGGAAGCACGGCCACAGCCAGTAGCACAGCTACCAGGAACACAGCGAGTATTTTACGAACACGGTTCCTTCTCACGTGAAAACCCCCTAACAACACCAAGCCTTTGTTCCCATCCGGCTCTTACGCATTGTCTTCCAGAAACCGGCAGGCGCTCTCCCCTAGATAGGTGACGGATAACGGTACTGATGGATTCCAGATTCATGAGGCTATCCCGCTCCTACATCCTCTTAATAGGCGCCTGTTTAGTCTTTTATCTTGTAGCGTCGCTTAAACCGTTCCACCCGCCCGGCGGTATCTACCACTCTGTATTCCCCGGTGAAAAATGGGTGGCACTTACTGCATAACTCGATCTTTAGCAGCTTCCTGGTGGAGCCGGTAGTAAAGGTATTACCACAAGAACAAACTACTTTAGCATCGGTATAATACTGGGGATGAATTTTATCCTTCACGCTATTAGGTCAGCGTAAACGCTGACCTTCCTCCTATTGTTGCTGGTAGGCTCATATTTGACAGTACCATTGATAAGGGCAAAAAGGGTATAATCCTTACCTACACCGACATTATTGCCAGGGTGGATACGCGTACCTCGTTGCCGAACCAATATTGTCCCGGCATTTACTTGCTGCCCAGCGTATCTCTTCACGCCGAGTCGTTTGGATTGACTATCCCGACCGTAACGAGTACTGCCGCCTCCCTTTTTATGTGCCACTGGCTGTTACCTTTCTTTTACGCCGGCGAACCGGCTTAGTCGGCTTGTCTTGATTAGCTTCGGGCCCAATTATCTTATCTATAACCAGTCTAGTATAAAGCTGACGGTGCCCTGTCTTCTTGCGGTAACGCACCTTAGGCTTGTACTTGAAAACAATAATCTTCTTACTCTTACCTTCCCCCTGCGAAGTGGCAACTACCTTAGCCCTGTCAATAGTGGGTGTGCCTACCGTTACCTGATTGTCGTTGGCGATAAGTAACACCTTATCCAACTCAACGGTATCACCCTCAGCTATATCCAGTCGCTCGACATCTAGAGTCCGACCAGGGATTACCTTATATTGCTTACCACCAGTTTCAATGATAGCGTAAATTTTTAACCTCCACTAGAAAGAATATATTACCAATTTTTATGGTCGAGTGTCAAGTTGGTTGTGGTTCAGTATGTGATAAAAAGCTGTGTTTAATAGAGCCTTACTGATTACTCAGGTGGGGGTGGGTAGGGTGGCTCTTTAACCAGGCGTTCAAGCACGTCATACCATGAATAATCCACCAGATATACATTGTTTGAGTATTGGGTTTTTACGTAGTAAGTGCCACCATCTGGCGTGCTATCGCCCACCGATACTTCAATGATATCCTCATTTTCTAAGGTTAAAGTTAATTCCATTTGTGGTTGAGTTAAACCAAATTCAGTCAGTTTCTCCTCTGTTGCATCTTCGGCAATAATCCTTTTGGCTCCGGGGCCACTTAGAATAAGCGGTATGCCTCCTCCCCATCGTTTCATGTCCACCTTAGGTCCTGGAGGGTCATCAAAGTACCAGAATCTATCGGCGTGTTTGACAAATGCCTCGCTTTTACCTTCATGGGGGAGTCGTACTACGATATTTTGTAGTTCCTCATCTGATACCAACCATGCGTATGGCATTGGCTCCACAGGTGGAGTAGGTTCAGGAATTCGAGAAACATAGAAATACGCTGCTAGACCAACGAGGATGGCCGCTAGAACAAGGGTATTTCTGAGTCTCAAGTGGTTTTCCTCCCCAAATAAGTCTGTCTCGCTATCTTCTTCGCCACCAGATAATACCCCCGATTATTAACACTAATAGTGGAAGTAGGCCCATGCTGGAAATCCGTATGAAATTTGCTGCCTCTGGGCCAATAGGGAGCCTGCGGAATTGTACAACCTTACGGTCAATTGAAATTAGTTCCTCTCCTACCGTAAGCCAGTTTACCGAGCTGAGAAAGAGGTCGCTGTTGTTGCCGTTGTAAAAATGCTGATTGGAAGCGAAATCAGAATCACCGATGACTATCAGTGCGGTTCCTTGTTCCTCTTCAGTCTCACCAGTTGGAGGGGTGAAAATGAGGAAGCTAAGAGGTAGGAGCCCTTTCTGGTCTATTCCCTCATCAAACTCAGGTTTTTCGCGGGGGTCAAAATTCATTTCCAGCCAGCTATCATCGCTTGCCCAGATTAGGAGAGACATTGTAATCTGGCTATCTTCACTTGTCCAGAGGACCTGTGGGAGTATTTCACCTTCCTCTGTTTGAAGAAGCTTAGGTGTATATTCGGGGCGAGGAATTATAGCGGTAGCCCCTGGGAAATAGATAGTTGATAGGCCAAAGGCATTTCTATCCCTTGGTACGCTAGGACTGTCTATACTGGGCTCCACATAGGACGATGGGTCGATAACGGTACCATCCCCTATCTCAACTCCCCAAGAGGAGAGTAATTGCTTAATCTCTTGCGGAGAGTTTGGGTTTACAAGAAACAGTGCCTGGCCACTATTTTCCAGGTAACGCTCAATAATCTCGACCTCACTACTGTTTAACGACGTCTGCGGCGCCGCTATGATTAGGGCGGCACAGTCGTCAGGTATGCTTTTAGTGAATAGGAGGTCCAGTGTCTCTACCTGATAAAGATTATCTAGCAAACCTTCCCTGGCTTTACTATAGCCATTAGAAGCAGTTGATTTAATATTAGGCTCACCGTGCCCGGCGAGGAAATATACCTTTTTCTGGACAGTCCCGGTGACTTCCAGGATGGCTCTGGTGAAAGCGTATTCCGCTTCTACGGCAAAATCCTGCTCCAATTGTATGATAATATCCTGCGGCCTTACTAGCCGGCGCAGGTTCTGGTTTTCAAAGACGACCGTCGGATATTGGGTTACGCCATATCGTCTCGCCTGGTCGGGATGCTCCTCAGGGTCAATAACTTCTATGTTCAGCTGTTCGGTATAATTCTGGTACTCGGTCAGCAAATTAATGACGTAGTCTCCAATAGGGTCGCCGGGGGTAAAGAAGCTCAAAGCCTCAACGGGTGTTTCCAGCTCGCTGAGAGCCTCTTTTGTCTGGGAGGTAAGAGTGAATTGGGCGACACCGGTGATGTCAAAACGGTGGTAATTCCCAACACTAATAGCATTAACTAAAATGATGATGCCGATGAAGATTGAAGTCATTACCGTAGTGCCAGTGCTAAATCTCCCGCGCTTACCAGTTATGGCAGTGCTAACCCGTCTGTAATCAATGATGAAGGCTGTAGCTAAGAGTAGTATCCCCAGCGCTAGGATGCCCCATGCGGCGTATCCGATACTGGGCAGGACTAATATAACTATGAAACCTATCAGTAAGGCTAGTAGCCCGAGCGTGGCAATTAGCCCAGTAGACCTATCAATTTTGGGGTTAGTTTGCATTTAACTCCACCTGCTGTTTTCAAGAGACCTTATCGCTAGAAACAGAAACAAAGCTGTGATACTTAGATAATAAATCATGCCCCTGGTATCAATTACTCCCCGCATAAAATCAGGAAAGTAATAGGAAAGTGACAGGAAGCCAATGATTTCTCCTAGGGCTTCGGGAAGAAAGCTAGCTACCAGACCTACGAACCACAAGGCAAATAGAATTCCGCCGGCGACCACTGCCGCCACAATCTGGTTTGAGGTCAGCGATGAGGCAAATAACCCCACTGCTAAGGAAACGCCGCCGAGGAGGAAAAGCCCGAGATAACCGGTGACAATGGGTCCTATATCAGGGTCACCGAACGATATTAAGAGGATGGGGTAGTAGAAAGTGAGCGCTAGCATTACTGTAACGATGCCCAGACTACCCAGGAACTTCCCCAATACTACTTCTCTGTCTCTAATCGGCGCCGTGAGTAATAATTCCAGGGTGCCCATTTTTTTCTCTTCAGCAAGCAAACGCATGGTGAGCACTGCTGCCAACAACAGCAGTAAAATATTGCCAGGTTCCAAGAAACCGATGATGCTGGTTGCGCTATAGGTGGTTGGGCTGGTGCTAAAGAAGACGCCGGTTAGCACCAAAAAGATACCAGTCACTACATAGGCCATAGGCGATGCCAAGTAGGATTTGAACTCCTTGATGGCTATAGCTGTCATGTTTTTCACTAGGCTGGTTCCTTTTCGGTGGTTAACTTAAGGAAAATATCCTCAAGGCTCATTTCCATAGATTCCATGGAGAGTAGAGTCCAGCCGCCTTGGACTATGGTTTGCATTATCTCACCACGGGGGTCTTGCTCTGCAGCACATTCCACGATGTAGTGAGGGTCTTCATAACTAACTTGGCGAATGCCTTTAATCTGGTGTAGACGATCAGCCACTTTCTTGCGGGGGCCTTCTACTTCCAATCGGATACGTTTTGTCCCCCCTAGGATGGAGGAAAGATTCTCAATGCGATCCTCGGCTACAATCCTGCCTTCATTCATAATAGCCACTCGCTCACAGGTCATACTTACTTCAGGAAGGATATGGCTAGAAAGGAGAATAGTATGCTCTTTACCTAGTTCCTTGATGAGCTGTCTTGTCATCGCTACCTGAATAGGGTCAATGCCTATCGTCGGTTCGTCTAAAATCAATACTTCTGGCTCATGAATAATCGCCTGTGCCACACCAACTCGCTGTCTAAAACCTCTTGATAGCTTACCAATAAGCACATCAATATATTCTTCGAGGTGGCATATATCCACCACTTCTTCTATTCTGTTTTGTCTTCTTATTTTATCTAAACCTCTGATTGTGGCTGAGAAGTCAAGATAGGAACGGACGGTCATATCGGTATAGAGGGGTATTGCCTCTGGAAGGTAGCCGATGTGCTGACGTCCTTCTAGGGAGTGGGTGAGCATATCATAGCCAGCTATCCATGTATCACCCTGTGTTGGCATCAGGAAGCCGGTGAGAATACGCATCGTAGTTGTCTTTCCCGCTCCATTGGGACCGAGGAGACCTAAAATTTCTCCCTTTCCTACATTGAAGCTGATATCGTCCACAGCAAGGCGGTCTCCGTAATATTTGGTTAAATTTTCAACCTTTATCACTTTTCTAACACCTCATTGTTTCTGTAGTTGCCAGCTTATCCAGGCATGGGTTTCAGAATCATATCCGTTGTTAAGTCCCTGCCAGATTACCTCTTGTGATTGACTTTCTGCGTTGAGCCAGTCACTGAGAGCCCTGTCCCCCAGTACTGGCAGATAATTATCATCTACCTCTCGGGCGTCAGCCTTCTCTGATACCATAAGGAGCTGGTAGAACTCTTCTGTTAGCATTAAAGGCTCGCTCACTTCACCAGGCTCGAGGTTAGAGGCGGCATATTCGGTAATATCTGAGGCACCGATGGGTATCCAGCCCAGGTCTCCTCCTTTTTCCTTGGACTCTTCATCCAATGATACTTCCCTGGCAAGAGCAGCAAAATCCTCTCCTGCTTCCCATCTGGCTCTTATCTTCTCCGCCTCCTCATACGTATTAACTATAATAGCGTGAAGGTGAACATGCTCAGTTACCGTGGATACTCTTTCAACTAGATACCCATAGAGACGAGCTCTTAGTAGAGTAGTGTATATAAGGTCTCTATATTCAGAATCGGAAAGTCTACTTTCATTAAGCTGTTGGCGGTACCACTCCTTGAATTCACTCTCAGAGATGGTTTCGCTTTCTCCACGGGCTATTAGCCTCAACGCCTGGTCGATGTCCTCCGGGCTGGCTTCTAAACCATACCGGGGTACTCCTTGTTGTATAAGTAGTTCGTAGGTAAGTTCCTGTAACGTGCTGTTAATTGGATCTTGAGTATCTGCGGCCAGCCGAGCCCTCTTCAGGAAATAGCCCATACTGATAGAGGCATCGCCTATCTTAATTATGGGACGGTTAAAAGGAGCCTGGTAGTTTAAATAGTAGGGGACCCCTATTATGGCAGCCATGATGATGATAACCAGAGAAATAATTATAATCCTTCCCCTCAGCCTCCCTTTCCTCTCTCTATCTACGAGTTTTGAGCCTAATTGGCGCTGACGGGTTGATAATTGTCTTGGTGTCTGCTTTATTGACTTGCTGTCAGTTCTTTGCTTTTCAGATTGAGACATATATCACCTTAGTCTAACAGTATATTTTAGAGCGTTTTGTTAGATAATTCAATTAGCTATTTAAGGCCGTTTATCAAGATAAATTTGAAGAGACAATGTTTACTAAACGCAACTCTTTGCTTTTGGCAAGCTTTACCCAGCGAATAAATAACCTCTCTGTCTCCAGTTGACAGTCAAGCTTACCTGCTTATCTTAACGTTAAGTAGACTAGACACGGTGGCAGGCTACCCAGTGGGCTCCCCCGATGTCTCTCCATTCTGGTTCTTGCTCCTTACAGATGTCAATTGCCATGTGGCATCTAGGGTTGAAATTACAGCCACTGGGGGGATTAACCGGGCTGGGCACATCGCCGGTTAGGAGAATTCGCTTTCGTTGGCGGTCAACCACCGGGTCAGGTATAGGAACCGCTGACAACAGCGCTTGAGTGTAAGGATGGAGTGGATTATCATAAAGCTCGTCGCTACCCGTAATCTCTACAAGCTTACCCAGATACATCACCGCCACACGGTCACTAATATAACGGACTACTGAGAGGTCGTGAGCGATGAAAAGATAAGTCAGACCAAGTTCCTCCCGGAGCTTCATCAGTAGGGTGATAACCTGTGTCTGAATGGAAACATCCAGTGCTGAAACGGGTTCGTCACATATGATGAGGTTGGGTCTCACTGATAGGGCTCGAGCTAGCCCGATACGTTGCCGCTGGCCACCGCTGAACTCGTGGGGGTAGCGCCTCGCCATGCGAGGCTCAAGTCCCACCATGCTAAGTAGTTCAGCAACTTGCTCCTCAAGTTCTTTACCCTTGGCCAGGTGGTGAACCAGTATCGGCTCACCAATGATACTCCCGGCGGTCATTCGGGGGTCGAGTGAGGCATAAGGGTCCTGGAATATCAATTGCATATCCCGCCGCAGCCTTCTTAGCTCTTCGCCTTTAAGTTGGGTAAGCTCTTTTCCTTGGAAGTGTATCTTGCCTCCTGTAGGTTCATATAGTCGTATGATACAACGTCCAGTGGTGGTTTTGCCACAGCCGCTTTCACCTACTAAGCCTAGAGTCTCTCCTTTCTTTATAAAGAAACTTATTCCATCAACCGCTTTAACGTCTCCAATTTTTTTCCTAAAGACGCCTGCCGTTACCGGGAAATACATAGATAAATTGTCTATTTCGACCAGAATGTTATTACTCGTCATTGGAAAGCCCTCACTTATTTTACTATTTCTTTTTAGCCGTCTCTTTCTTAGTTACATCAACAAAGCAAGCTCGGTAGTGATTTTCCCCTACCTTTTCTAACTCTGGTTTCACTTCACTGCACTTAGCGATGGCATAGTTGCAGCGAGGTGAGAAAGGGCAGCCCTTGGGTAGACGGGCAAGGTTAGGTGGTAAGCCCTCAATAACATTCAGTTTGCGATTTCGAGGCAAGTCAAGCCGTGGCACCGATGCCAGAAGTCCTATAGTGTAAGGATGCCTTGGCTCGGCATATATGGCCGCTGTCGGGCCTGTTTCCATAATATTTCCAGCGTACATTACGTTCACTCGGTCGACATAGCGGGCGACTATACCTAGATTATGGGTTATAATAATCAAGGCCATGCCAAGTTTAGCTCTCAATTCATCCAGTATTTCTAAAAGCTGAGCCTGAACGGTAACATCAAGGGAGGTAGTGGGTTCGTCAGCTATTAGTAATTCAGGGTCACAGCTTAAGGCCATAGCGATCATTATCCGCTGTTGCATCCCACCGCTAAACTGGTAAGGATAGTCTCCTACCCTTTTCTCCGCATCTGGTAAGCCCACTAACTCCAGCAATTTGACTGCTTCTTTGGCTGACTCTTCCTTACTTATCCCGCGGTGCAGCTCCAGCGTCTCAGTTATTTGACGGCTGACAGTAAGTACCGGGTTTAGGGATGTTGAAGGTTCCTGAAAAATCATAGCTATGCGGTTGCCTCTAATATGGCGCATTTCCTCCTCACTGACCTGCAGGAGGTCTTGGCCTTTAAAGATAATCTCACCCCCCACAATAATGCCTGGAGGGTAGGGAATAAGGCGCAGAATAGAAAGGGCACTCACACTCTTACCACAAGCACTCTCGCCAACAAGACCCACAGCCTCTCCTCTGTCGACATGATAGGACAAGCCATCAACTGCTCTCACCTCTCCCTCATCGGTGTAAAAGTAGGTCCTCAGATCTTTAATTTCAAGTACTTTTTCTGCCATATCTACTTACTCTCCTTGGACAAAGTGAACACACGGGTTTGCCTGTTCTTCACTATTATATTTCAGTAATCAACTAAGCCCTTGTGTTTTTGCTCTCTTCTTTTCCAACCTACAATGTCCTCACAATAATATTGTATAGCATTTTATTGCGCCTTTTGTCAACTTTTTATGCATAAAACTCCTGTACCCCTCGTCAAAGAGCTTGATTTCAATAAGTCTGGGTTGGGGTACTCTATAAGTTATCTACTGGTAGCGCCACCGCAAAGTCTAGCTATTCTTCATATCTAGGCCGGTTAACCGCAGCCGCGATAGAGCCGATGAGTAAAACTCCTGCCAGCCCAAACCAGAACAGCCAGTTGTTGAAGTTAACCCCGGGTAATAATGGTACTACTTCAGCAGCCGTGAGAATGCCCATAACTCCACACAGTGCACCAAGAATGCCAAGAATCAAAGCTAACATTCCCATAACAGAGCCTCCTTTTATATTCTTAGTCAAACCGTACCAGACAGGTTTGGCTTCATTTTATCCTATAATTCGTATATAATCAATAAGTAGTTAGATGTAACTGCTGTGGAGCGAGAAAAACAATGGCATATTATTTGTAGATATGGGGGGTTACTGCCGTTGGCCATATCAAAAGCGGACGAAATATAGTAAAATCAGGAATCTCACTATTTATTGTTTAAAGTCATGACTAATCTAGAACAAGAGGTTGGCAATCTACTCTGCCAGAGAGGGTTAACTCTAGGAGTAGTTGAATCAGCTACTGGGGGTCTAATATCCCACTGGATAACCAATGTGCCCGGTAGTTCAGACTATTATAGAGGGTCGGTCATTGCCTATAGTAACGGAGTCAAGGTTAAAATAATCGGGGTAAAGGAGAATACTATTAGTAAATATGGCGCCGTTAGCTATCAGGTAGTTGAAGAAATGGCACGGGGAGGTAGAAAAATATTAGCCTCAGACATATGTTTAGCCGATACCGGTATTGCCGGTCCTGGTGGGACTACCTTGGGAAAACCAGTGGGGTTGTTCTACATCGGATTATCGCATAAGACTGGGACCTATAGCCGGAAATACAACTTCCATGGTAACCGAGAACAAAACAAGCACAAGGTTGCCTCAGCAGCCTTGTGCTTGTTGAAGGAATACCTGATTAAGTTGCGAGGCTAGATGTGCCTGTATAGTGGGATTATTGCTTTGTGATGACACCACGCTTGACTTTTATATCATTCATTTTTATACTATTTAGTTAACTTTAGTAGTGAGTTTTACAGTTGTAGCGCCCGAGTAGCGCAATGGTAGCGCAACCGACTTGTAATCGGTAGGTTAGTGGGTTCGAATCCCCTCTCGGGCTGGGTGTTTGATTTTAGTGATGGCACCGGGAGGGGTGCCGGAGTGGTTAATCGGAGCAGTCTGTAAAACTGCCGCCTTGAAGGGCTACGCAGGTTCGAATCCTGCCCCCTCCACCATAATTAATATTCTAAAACAGATACTAGACACGGGAGTATAAAAACATATATAATTAGGACTAGTGCCCACATAGCTCAGTCGGTAGAGCACGTTCTTGGTAAGAACGTGTTTTGTTCTAAATAGAACGGTAAAAAGAATAGCCCTATCTGCCGCGGTAGCTCAGTCGGTAGAGCACTTCTTTGGTAAAGAAGAGGTCGACGGTTCGAATCCGTTCTGCGGCTCCAGCATTATAAATCTGTTATTGAAACCCCTAGTCTCCTATTTGATAGTGAGATTGGGGGTTTTTCTTTTTCCTGAATGCCTGAGTATTACGTTCGTGTGGAGAACGTATGTAGCGGAGGTGTGTAATGGGCAAATTAGCTGACGTGATTTGTAAAGATTTAATGGCTAGAGGTAAAAAGAGTGATACGGTATTGCGTTGGAGGACATGGGCAGAACGGTTTGAGGCAGTGGCTGGCATAAAGGCGAAGTGCACTAGGAATGACGTGGTTGACTATCTGGAGTGGTGTCGAAGGCAGGGCTTCGCTCAGAACTCAATCAATACGATGCTGAGACCATTGAAGCTACTCTCTCAGATTCAGGGTTGGCAATTTCCTAAGCTGGCTATGAAGAAGGTTGAGGAAACGGAGGTACATAGACCGATGTTTAAGAGGGAGGAAGTGGAGGAAATGATTAGAGTAGGCAAGCAGAGGTTAAACGAAAGGGAGTTGGCGGTGTTGGCAATGTCGACTATCTATGGCATGAGGCGAGGTGAGATGGCGAGACCTAATGAGCCTGATATAAAGCTTGAAAGGATAGAAGTAGAGAATAATGGCAGTGGAATGGTTGAGTTCGGTGGAAAGATAAAAGTATATACGACTAAAGGTGGTCCTAAGACGGAGCATCTAATACCAAAGGAGGTAGCTGTATATTTAGAGGACTTTGAGCCGTATTGCATAGGTAAGATGTCCAGTGAGTTCCGGCAGATGATAGCAAGGATGGATATACGTTGTAGCAGTGGTTATGGATGGCACAGTATAAGGCGGTGTCTGGCTACTGAGCTATTACTAGCTAATGTAAGCATGCTGAACATTGTGAGATTCATGAGATGGTCTGACGCCTTGGTTAAGGGTAGCTTCAGTATGCTGGCACTATATGCAAGGAAAGACCAGACCAGAATAGATGTTGAGATATTTAAGAATCATCCGTTTTTAAAGTGCTGGTAGCAGAGACGAAGGGTGAGCTTGCTCACCTGTAGGAACTGCACGGACTGAATGTAGTGAAGGAAAAGAACTATAGGAATGGTATGTAGGGCGTTAGATTTTGAAATGAGAGGCTCTTGTAAGGCTAGGCTACTAGCCGATGGCGGTGATGGACAGGCTTTAGCCTGCCACCTGTTTAAAAGATACAGGCGTATTATCCCACCTAGTGAATAATAGTAACTCTTAGTTCCTTTGCGTATTCAGTTTAGTCTCATTTTGTACCTTCTAGTAACTTTCTGTACATTTTCGTGCTCAGAAGTTCGTTAGCAAAAATGCTAGCAGAAAGTAACTGTGGATAGGCAAAATAATTGTGTTTGAATATCAAACAGCAATATAATATGAGTTGATGAATAATGAAGAGAGTTTTTACAAGGAAAAACAAAAATTTGAAAAGGAAATTGATAAATTAGTAGAAAGCAAAAAAATTACCTCATTTCTTGGAAGATGGAGACTACTTTCAATAGTTAAAAGAGCGCGAAAAAAATTAAAACACGAGGATTACGTTATTATTAGAAACAAAGTTATGGAGGCTCTTGAGCACAGTAAAAACTCAAATTAAGAGATACAAGAGGTTTATACCTGAGAGTAAAGATAAGTAATTCAAGGTAATCCTTTATTGGTGATTTAGCTTCATTTTGTACCTTATCGTACTTTTCTGTACGTTCTCGTGTTCAGAAGTTCGTTAGCAAAAATGTTAGCAAAATGTTATTATGTTATATACTTCGCCCAAAAACAGAAGGATAATATGCCAGAAGAATTGATTGAGTCTCTAGAAAAAATGATTGAGTCTTTGACCTCTAATTTTAGGAATTCATTATCTCAAATAGATTCAATTTTGTCTCAAGCAGACTCAATTTTGTCTCAAGTAGACTCATGGCTAATTGTTCTCATTGTAACTGCTTTTGCAGCTTTCCTTGTCATCACAATTATTTGGGGAATTCGAGCCCACCACCGCCAGGTATCTGCTGGCAAGGAAGATCTGATAGGAAAGATAGCCGAAGTGAAGACATTCATGAATCCAAAAGGAACAGTCCTGATTCAGGGCGAACTCTGGACTGCAATATTAGAAGGGGGCCAAGCGGAACCCGGAAACGAAGTAGTTATAACTAAGGTTGACCACTTAAAAGTATGGGTAACTACA
>SDBU01000181.1_pt1 | contig 90552 bp, 114 predicted proteins | sample 2277071 | NCBI WGS metagenome assembly SDBU01 (sample SAMN10397929, study PRJNA504765) | marine sediment metagenome | isolation source: marine sediment core GS08_GC12, 126 cmbsf | place: Arctic Ocean: Gakkel Ridge, Loki's castle | collected 2008
GAACCATATATAACCTGTTCCTGCACTATAATTTTTTATAGTATAAGATACTTGGTAAGTTATTCCTGCTGTAATAGTAATACTTCTATCAAAATAACTCTGAATGCCATCAGTATAATCAGCTTCTAAATTTACAGCATCATAACTCCAGTCATCATTAAATGTCCATCCTGTACTTACTGCAAAATCCCCATTAATTACTAATTCACTTCCATACTGTTCTGGTCCAGTTATAATCTTCTGCCCCTGTAAAGTCAGGGCAAAAAGGAATATTGCTAAAATCGTAAATAATCGTTTCATAATTATTTATTTTTGCTGTTCTTTTATTCCTTACTTATTTTGTATAATCTTTTTTTAGATAACCCATCATTGCGTAAAGTGTTTCTAAATCGCTCTATTTTGTATAATCAACCCAGCCCTCGACAACTGCCCAGCCAGATTCTGCTGTTATGCTTAGATTGCCGTTGCCTGTTGTTCCCGACAGGCGTATGTATATTTCGTCTGCACTAGTAAAAGCACCATAGCCATGCACAGTATGCCTGTTGCCTGAAATGGTTGCGTACAGTGTAAAATCTGTTAGTCTTGCGACAGTGTTACCAGATGTTAAATCACCAGGTAAAGCTGTATTAATGTATTGCCTGTAGATTACTCCATATATGCCGCCATGTTGAATAGGACTATAGTATTCGGTTCCTACAGCTGCCGTTTCAAAGTTTCCACCTGATACATCCCATAGTTTTGTTGCAAAACCATCTTTAGCGATAACTGCTCCTATCACTTCTAATTTTTCAGAAGGATTACTTACTCCAATACCTACATTGCCTCCATTAAATTCAAAACATCCATCTGTTCCATCAATCCTAAACTTTGTTGTTCCTGAAGTTCCATTATGATAATAAATTCCAAAATCACCATCAGTATCTCTGAAAAAGAGACGTGTATATTCCGAACCAGATGTCAGGTCAAACCTAGCTTCTGTATTAAATCTAAGAAACTGTGCTATTTTAGTAAATGTAGTTGTGCCTTCATTCCAATCTCCAATTTGGAGATTATCACCAGTGGCACACGCTATATCTCCCTCAGTTGAACCTCCGTCTACCCTTAAAGCAGGAACATCTGTGGGATCAATATGTAATGCCCCCTCTGGAGTTGTTATTCCAATTCCTACTTTACCGCCACCAGCAATAAATAAATCGTTATTGACCTGCCCATAATCCATAAACAATGAATCGTAAGTGATCTCGGAACCGTCTGCAGTTTCCCTAACAGTTGTCCCTCCTGTTGACGTCGGGCTTAGTACTTTTATGTCACTTGTTGCTAACTCAGTAATAAATACAGAATCAGTGACAGTAATATTCTTGAAATACTTGTGCTGTCCAAATAATATCAATGGACTTAACACTAATACTAAAATCAAAAATAGTTTTTTCATTTCTTTATAATTTAATTATTAATTATTGCTATATATTCTATCGTTCCATCAACCGCTGGTGTTATTTTGAATCCAGTAGTTGCTTTTTCAGTCAACATATAATCAACATTATTTCCACTTCCATCATAACATATTATCCCTACTGTATAATTTGTTGAAACTAAAGGCGAATCAAAAGTTATTGTTGTACCTGCTGTTACTACAGCTTCACTTGCTGATTTGACCGTAGATGTATTACCAAATATTGCAATATATTCTATTGTTGCATTAATTGCTGACTTGATTGTAAAGCCACCAATTGCTTTATTCGTTAATTCAAAATCAACATTATTTCCATTACTATCGAAGCATCTTATTAACACTCCGTAACCTACTCCTGTTAAAACAGAAGAGAAACTTATTGCCGTTCCTGTTATTACAATTGATTCGCTTCCAAATCTTACACTAGCTGCTTCTCCAAATATCACAATATAATCTGCTGTACAATTAATAACAGGTGTTATTTTGAATCCTGTTACTGCTTTTTCAGTAACCGTGTAATCAACATTATTACCGCCTGCGTCATAACATCTTACGAATATGGCATAATCAGTAGTAGGTAATGGAACAGAAAAAGTAATTGTTGTACCGGTAGTTACGACAGCACTACTTCCTGACCTACCTCTAAGTACTATACCTACTGTAAAAGGAATTCCTATTGCATTACCAAGTAGCATATATTTAAGTATAAAATTCTAAAACAAAGCCCAGAGATCAGTTGCCGTATTACCTCCATCAAAAATAACCTTACTTAAAATAATTGGATTATATCCCTCTTGAATAGGAATAGCAATTTCATCACGATTTATTACATCAACTACTTTTAATGTTCCACCTGATCCAGCAAGTATTGAAAAAGGTTTTCCCGGATCATAATCTGCAGAAGAAACATCTATTGCCTGAATATCTCCGGATTGTAAAGAATGTTTTCTTCCCCATGGGTCTATCATTATTACTTTTTGTATATCCATTTTTTATAGATTTATGTATTATTTTCTCAGTAAAAACCAAAAAAAAGGTAATAGGTAAGGGAGTTAAAGAAAACCCCCAAACCTTTATTTACCTTTTAATTGACTAGGTTAAAGCAGAGATTGCAGTATCAAGGTCACCTAAATGACTAGCTGCCTTATCACAGTACAAGATTGCATTTGATTCTGATTTCTCAGCAGTTCCACCTATTGCATCTTCATCACCTTCAGAGAATACAAATACATACTTTCGATATGTTTTTGCTGTATCAAATGCATCTCCGGCTTGAAGTTCATATTCCAGGAATCCACTGATAACAGCTTGTTTGCTGTGGTCGTAACGTGGAATCAGCTGAGCCATTACAGAACCGATACCTTCTGCGTAAGCACCGGCAAGTGCTATAGCGGCAACAGATACAATCCATCCCTGAGTTGCTCCAACCCAATTTGTTCCTGCACGAGAAATGTTTGAGATGAAATATCCGGCATCATCCTTAATAACCAGTCCGGCATTATGAATAGTAGTTGCGTTGGTCACGGTAATAACACAGTTAGTTGAAACACCGGCAACGGTTCCATCAGCAGTAAGAGTCTTTGCAGTTTCTAACCATGATGCTACAGTACTGATATTAAATATCCAGACATATCCAGCAGCATTATCACCATAAAATGTTCCGCCTGTGATAGTACACTTAGCAATATTTGCAGTTTCACCTGAAGTTTCCTGAGTAACATTTTCACCAATAATGAAATTGGTTGCTGCATCACCAGTTGATGTTCCAAGTGTATATGCTGCAATAGTAAGAGTATAAGCAGTTACGTTGTTCCCGGCATAAGCATTTATCTTAGCTGCAAGAGCTACATAAACGTTTGCCCGGTCAGTAGCAGCATTTCCACTTAAAGTAGCAGCACTGGTATAGGCATGGATGGCAGGTCCTCTTTTTTGACTTTCATACCGGTCATCAGGATTACCGATCTCAATTTTATACCTGGTACTGGCAATAATTACTTCAGGAGTCACGTCTGCTCCTATAGTAACTATTTGTCTTTTTTCAGTAACAGGATCGAATGATTCAACTCTTAAAAGTTTTCCAATACGATACATACCCAGGAGAAGTTCTTTTCCTGCACTTGTTTTTACAATACCCCATTCATTAGTGTCTTGAATGAGATTTACGCGTGTATCCTCAATTGTGTTGAGAATAGCGACTCTTGGTCTTTTTTTCATAATAATTTAGTTTTGCGGGGTTATAACCCCTGATTAGTAATATGCCTTATGAGGCTGTTATTTCTTTTCGTAATTCATTTGCCAAATCATTTTGCCGTGCAGTTATAAGACAATTTATAGCTGCACGTCTTGAGATCTCTTCATGTGTTGTTTTTCTTACATCACATTCAGTATAACTAAATACAACAAGTCCGGAAGTGATTGATAGATGTCCGGATACTATTGCAAACTTTTCTCCAATTTTATATGTAACACTATTATACACTGTTTCTGCAACAGCAATTATTTGATCAGCAATAGTGAATACTTTTGTACTATCATATTCAATACCGTAATTTACTATTGCCGGTGTAGCAAGATAATGGATTTCTGCATCACTTAATATCTCACCAAATGCTTCTTTAATTATCCAGCCTCCATTCTCTTCGTAATAATAACTTTTTGATTCAGGAGTTCTTCTCACCCTTCGATAAGGATTCCTCTCAACAACATTTTTTCTGTTATGCGTAATAGGAAATACCGAATGCCAGGCAGCGCCAAAACTTGTATCTTTAATTCTCATAGCAAGTAACCATCCATAATCTGTTACACTAGATTCAAGAGTCAATACATTTTCACTATTTGTATAAGCAATTGCTATGCTGCTACCAGATTTTAATATTTTCTTTACTAACGGGCCAAGTTCATCCCGGACACGTTGTACTCGTTGAAATGCATCTGACCGGTTCATGGGTCTGTTCTGATCATAGCTTTCACGTACCTTATTGACAATAGCAACATTTATTGCATTGTCTATATCTTGAGATTCGAATCGGGTAGACGCAACTATGTCTACCCAGAATCGAACTCTTTCATGTAACTGTACAATATTCATCTTTAATCAAATTCTACTTTATCGGTTGTTTCTTTTATTGCTTCTTTAACAGTTCTTGCAACATTCTTGATAACAACATCTTTGTTTACTAATTCGTTACTTATTGCTGTCATCATTGTAGTGTCCGTGCTTAGAAACTTAATTGCATCTGCCGAACTTAAACCTAATGACACACCTTTGTACATGAACCCTCTATCAGCTTCGTTTATTATGATACCTAGAGCTCTTGCAGACTCGAAAAATTCACCATGACTACGGGATTTATTTTCCCATTTCCTGTTAAAATCAATTGGATAATTTCTTGCTTGTTTCAGCAATAAACCACGAACTATTTCAAAATTCGCATTATCCCTTAGTTCTACACCAAGATATCTGCAAAAATTTACCATTGATTTCGGATCAGGTAAAATTTTATCAACTCTGTCAAAAGCAAGTTTCATTGATTCTATTTCCCCTTTTTCAACTCTCGCTTCTTCAATCGGATCATAAATCTTGTAATAAGGTTTCTGATTCTGAAATGGTGATCCTTGGATATCAGGATGGAAACGTATAACAGCCCAAACCCTGGCATCATCCCTCTTATCCAAATTTAGTGATAAGTGGTCATGTAACTGGACTTTTTGCCATTTGATATTTCCAAAATTATCCTGTTCAATTGCAATACCATAAAGAACACCTGTTATCGGATCTTTCTGGAAGGTTGCAACACGATTAGGTGTTTTATGCAAATCTTCACTGATCGGTTGAATTTCAACCCATGGAGTCATCAACTCTTTTTTCCTTTCATCCATAATTTTTCTTGCCACCTTATCAACATCCATTACAGAATATTTGATTTTTGATCCCATTTCCTGAATTGCATGATCAGCAATCCAGCGTCTTTCTTCCATTGTAACTAATGATTTTTTCATAATAAAAAGTATAAATAAATAAATAAAAAAATATTAATAAAAAAAAGGGTAGGGGAACAAATCCCCTGTCCCTACAATATATATTCTACGCAGTTGCCGGAGGTGCCATTATTCCGCAAGTCTTTGTATTAAAAACTGCAAGCAATGTTTCCTTCAGCATATGGAATGCCTTTGCATCTATCGGGCTACGTGGAGTTCCGCCACCAGTCATACCCTCTTCCCAATAATATACAATATTCCTGTTTATACCAGCACGACCTCTTGCCCTGATTTCAACATTCGTTCTTCCTCTCGTATCAACATCAAGATCCATGAAGTAGAATGTATTACTCATTCGAAGTTTACCGTTGGTTAATTTACCCGGGAATTTTTCCTCGTCATCCATCATTGGATTCTCTACAAACTGTAGTTGTTCACCAGCAATGTTTAGAGTCTTGAAGTTATAACCGGTTATGATCTCAGCTCCACCGGCTTTAGTCGGTTGATTAACTTGCTGTACAAGTGGCATCCCAACATTGTACCTTGCGGCAGCAATATCATGAGCACTTTGCATTCCATCAGCACCAGTAATAACAATCCAGGTATTACCTGAAATGGTATTTTTCTTCTTTTTTACAGTCCGGATCATATCAGCAAAATCGTCATATGTAGGTTCACCATTAACTCCGGAAGTCTCAAGATCATTCGCACCTAATATTTGCTGTATCCATCCATCGCCAGCAACGATATCTTCACCATGCTCATCCTGCATTGATGCACGAGGCAGCAAGTTGCCATACCCATCACGCATTGTAGATTCAGCCCACCAAAGACGATATTCATCCTCTAATAGAAACTGAGTACGTGTCTGAGCTTCTGCTTCGTAAACAAACCCTTTCGAATTATTTACTTCATACCATACAACTTCGTTAGCATTTACATCACCGGACAGAGAGATGGATTTTCTTTGTTTAGTGGTATGCTGAATATAACGATCAGGATAATGGAAATTACCGTAACCGCGTCTTGAACGTTCTCCGAATGTGGTATAACCTCCAAATACGGTCTTACGACCAATCTGGCTGCCTACCCATGTAGCCCAAAGAAATGTTTTTCCTGGGAAGCATTCAAAACGATAAAGGTATTTTCCGTCATGACCGGTTGGCCGGGTCATTACTCTTGCATGCTCACCATTCGGGAACACACAGTTCATGCCAAGAGTCATATAGGAGTCTTTCAGGTATAATGCAAAAGTTCCACCCTTGGTGGTTGTTGCTGTAGTTGTCGTTCCAACTACTGCCGTTCCAATTATTTCAGATGCCTTTTGGATTCTACCCATGATCTTGTAAGACCATGCATTTGATGAAACCATTTCACCTTTCGGGATAGGTTTGATCTTAGTAGTTACAGTGTTTCCACCGCTAGGAGTAACCCCGGGAGCCGTATAACGACCATCACGAGCTCCGGAAGTCAAAAGAGTCATCAAATACCTTTGTTCAGCATACATGATCACTCTATCAATATTCTTAGTAGGATCAAGCAAGTGATTCTGTACAAGGTGAAATTCCTGCGCATCACCCTCGCTTACACTACCGTGTGCTATTTTTATTTTCATCTTTTGAATGTTTTAAAAATTAATACTTAATTTCCAAAGACATTCAGCAGATTCCCCTATTTAGCGTCTTCATCAAACAGATCATCGGTCCAGGTACCAAAGTTTTTTTGTAATCCTTTCTGTCCTTCTGTTTTTCCTGCTCCGGTCTTTTGTGCAGATTCCTTCGTTTTGTGCAATGCACCAGTTTGCTTGTCAACCGCTTCATTATGACCTTTTCTGTTTTGTTCAGACGCATTAGTTGAATAATTCTCAACAATTTTCTTACCGTATTTCGCAATCATATATGCTGCGAGTTTGGAAGACGCGGGATTATTATTTGCTACCTGATCGAATACACCTGATTCAAGATCGCGAACAATGTTCTCTTTTGCTTTAGGTGTAAGTTTAATGCCCAGAAAAGTTGCCTGAGCATTGATGTGATCTTTCAAAGCATTAACTTCCTTTGTCTTTGTTTCATTGGCTTTTACCTTTTGTTGAGAAATGATTTCATCTTTATTTCCAACTATTTTATTTATCTCGGTTGTAATTAAATCATTTGCATCAGTATTTATTTTTGTAGCAATATCTTTTATCTCTCTTGTTCCATATTCTTCTACCTCAGTTTCAGCTTTTTCAATTGCTTCATCTTTTGACATTCCTGCTTGAACATATTCATTTGTTTTTACATAAAGAACTTTTTGCTCGTCAGGTAAGCCTATTATACTTTGTAATGATGCAATTTCTTTGTTCTGAAAAAAATCTGTAAGCTCACCTTTATTTTCATTCAAATGCTTTATTATTCCGCGAGCATCCGCTGAATAGCCATCTAATTTAATATCCTGTTTTGCACCTTCAATCTTCTCGTTCAATTTTGTTTTTAACTCAACAGGATCTTCTGTTTCAATATCAAAGTCTGCGGCAAATCCTTTTACATCAAATGATTTTTTTTCTCCTGCAGCACCATCTCCTTCTTTATATTCCTCACCAAAGAAATCATCCACTACTGCTGCTGTATCTCCACCTTCCTTCTTAGTTTCTTTTCCAGTATCAGAGCCATCTTCACCTTTTCCAGTATCCTTTCCTTTTTCACTATCAGCTGCTCCATCCTCTTTACCCTCTTCGGATCCTGTTCCGTCTCCAGTTTTACCTTCAGTTCCCTGAGTGCCATCTTCAGCTTTCTTACCGTCTTCTTTGTCATCATCAGTAGCCCCTTGATCCCCTTCTTTCTTCTTTTGCTCTCCGGTATTATCCTCGGTGCCCTTTTTGTTCTCTCCTTTAGCGTTGCCTCTATCGCCTCCTTTCCCACTTGTCCCATCAGCATTTTCACTACCCGAGGTTCCGGATCCGGCTGCATCATCTTTTTTCCCAAATTCGAAGTCATCCTCTTCTGAGATGACTTTTGTGTCTGTGCCTTGATTTGTTTTTTCATCTGCCATAACAATAAACTATTAATTAAAAATAAAATATATAGTATAAAAAATTACTCAAACGGATTTGTTGATTTTGCCTTTTCTTTTTGTAAACCAATTTTCCCTAAATCTTTTTGAAAGTCCTGATTAGCTTTCAGTGATCCTTTCAAGATTTCTATTTCTTTCTTACCTTCAGTACGTAGTACTTCCATTTCTTTTTCCTGAACTTGTTTATCTTCACGATCAGCTGTTGCTACCCTCTCCTTGCTTTGCACTTCTGCCTGTTTAGCTTCTTGCTGCATCCTTAGTTCCTTCTGTCGAATAGCGGCAAGTTCATTATGTGCAAGATCAAGAACTTTAATAGCCTTGGCAAAATTTTCTTCCATATAGAATTTAGCAACATCCTTTGTTCTTAACAGACCGGCATTGATCTCCTGTGGAAATAATTGTTCAAGTTTTTGTAATGTAAGTTGCTCTTTTCTTCCATCAGTAACCGTAACCGCATAATTATGAAACATCAGATTCTTTGTGGAAACAAGGTAATATAGTTCTTCATCTGATAGAACAAATTTTCTTGAATCTTCCCCGTTTTGTGTTATATTTAATTTTGATTTTTCAGCTAATTTCATCAGGACCCTTTCAATATAATCCTTCATAAAATAAAACATATCATAAGTCATTGATCTGGATGCTTCAACATTATTAGTATTTGCTGTTGCTGTAGATGTAGCTTTTTCAAGTCCCTGGCGGGATTCATTCATACCGGTAATCCGGTCCATGACACGTTCAATATCCATTGCCTGGTTAAGTAAAACTATAAGAGTTTTACTTTCTCCTAGATTCAATGCACCTATACCGACCTTATCGCTATCAACTTCTAACCCACTTGCATTTCCTTCTGAAGAAGAATTATATCTTACAACCCCATCCTCGCTTACTGAATGTAATACATCAATAAATTTTTGTCCTTTAGGTAAAAAAGCATCATCATATTTTAATGTATCTCCGCGAATCTTCCGGATTTCTTTATTCATCATAAACCGGATATCATCATAGATTCTTTCAAGTTCATAAATTATCTCCTGAATAGAAACACGTGCACCATTAATTGTCGAGAATAACATACCGGTATAGTCGAATTCTGCACGATATATCCCGTTTTCATTTAGGATCTGAATTATATCGTCTTCCTTCTTTGCTTTTGTGAAAATATCCCTGTTTATACGGCAAGCTGTCCAAACTATCTCACGATAAAATCTTTCTATTTTATATTTTCCATTTTTAATATCACTCTTGATCTTTGCTTTATTCTCGTTGAAATATTTTTCACTAAGGATTCTTTTATAAGGAACATCAGATCCTTTTGCCGGAGAAGTTTTCTTATATACTGTTTCAAGTCCTTTCCATTGAATTTTATAAACAGGAAATGCAGGAAATCCATTAACCATTTCTACTGATCCCTGATTATGTTCCCCTGGGTTTTCATCTCTTATATTCTTTAATCGAATTTTTTGCTCATCATCCAGGTCAAATTCCGAGTTAGTCAATATTTCATGATAATACATATCGCGTACCTCACCAAGATATGGACTTCTCTCTAAAAACTGATCAGATACAGATTCTTCATATAATGCATATTTTGGGGGAATGGCCCGATGAGTATCAATACCATTAATATCTCTTTCGTTCTTACCAAAAACCTCAGCAGCAATAGTCATATCAACAAAATTATTATAGAACTGAGTTTTTAATCTTTCTGTTAATAACTTATCTGCAATAATTGTTCCCATTACAATTTCATTGGCAAGTTTGAAATTATTAATATTCCAAAATGCTTTATCATTTTTGTCAGGGATTTCAATACCATCAAATACATTATACCCCATTGCTCTTGCTTTTTCTATTTGAGGTTTTGCCAAAGACATTCCATACATATTTTGATATCTCTGCATCTTCTCATTCTGAGCATCACGGTTAATACTTGTTACATGAGCCTTGATTGGAATTTCAAGAAATTCGCCGTGCAGTTGTTTTAATTTTGAACGACCCAGGCGATATTTGATATATTTGGTTTTAGATTTCTTACCGGTAGTTTTTATAATGCTATCAATTTCGTTTTGATCAACGTAACCATTATAAGCATTATAGAGTTTGTTTAGGCGGTCTCTCCTTGTATGACGAGATTCCCATTGATTAGCAGCATAGTTAAGCATTGCCTGAACATCTCTATTATCTTTCCCTCCTAGTGAAAAATCTTTATCTGTTATATCAGGGAATGACATAAGAATAGTTTTTCCAAAATTAAAAAAAAATAATTGAGAAAAAGTATTTTTTATAAAGTTTTTTTCGGATGGTCGGTTTCCGGTTCATCATAACTATACCCAGGTCGCCACCCACCATTGCCTTCCAGCGTCTCTCCATGCCTGATAATTTTTTTTGCTTCAGGTTCTTTTTCTATAAGAATTGCATTACCATTCTCATCATATTTCCATTTAGGGGAATCATAAGTTCCATCAGACATATCACTGCTTTTTCTCGGCTTCGTTTTCATATCGTCTATCCGCATTTTTGCATAGGCAAGAGCATCTACAGAATCCCAGTCAGTTCCTACATATTCTTCATCATAAGCAAGAAGATCTCTTAATATCAATACAAAAGCACAAAACATAACATAATCTTCTACCCAGGATTGTATTACTCCAAGAATCAATGGTTTGGAATACCCTGTCATTTTAGCACCAAATTTATGGACCTGTTGAGTCTTTGGAGAATCATAAGATTTTGGTCTTGGTGAAAGATATACTCTTCCTTCATTTTTCATGTAATAATCAATAACAAAATCCTGCTCTGCATTACACATCGTATTTCTCTTCAATCCGTACCATACAGATATTTTCAGGCAATTTTCATAAAACATCTCTTTCCTGGCAGGTCTTTGATAATATAGGCAAATAGGATACTCTGCTCTATGTATTCCTTCATTCTCCAAATTAACCTTATTCCCCTGTCTCATAACCACCATTGCACCAAGAGAAGAACTGGTTTGAGTCTGATCCTGGTTATATCCGTCAATACCGCCAACATCAAGATCGGTCATGTCCTTGCGAGGTTCCTGATAAACATATATTACATGACTTTCAGGATCACCTTTCTTTGCCGGTCTTGCAATTACTTCTAGTGGAGTTCTTCTCTTTTTTACTCCATCCCTGTCAGTCTCATAAGCCCAGTCTAATATGTAAGGTTTGTAATTATCAAAAGCTCCTTCTATGTCAAATAATCTTGAATAGATTTTTTCGTCATTGAAATTATTAGATCCTCCGGATGTAAAGGCTTCTTCAATAGTAAGAGGATAATTTTGGTTATGTTCCTTAAGTTTTCTTTTATTTGGTAGTTTTGAGTACTTGATTCTTTTCTTGAGAATATCCTCTTTAGCAGCTTTTATGTCTTCACATCCAATTCGTTCATGTGGTTTAAGATGACGCAAATTTGGTATTGCATCTATTTTTGTTCCAGTATCTTCATCATAGTCAAACTCATCATGTTTATTCCCAAAGAAAGGATAATGCATTCTGTCACCAGGTACCCAAAATCTTTCTAATCCTAAGATATCGCTTGCATCCCATAACTCTTTGAAGTCTTTACATGTAGATAAAATATTTCCACCGGTTCCATAAATATAGAATGTTCCAATCATTTGAGATCCAAATTCTAATGCTGGTTTAATAGATTCAATTACCTGACCAAGTAATTTATACTGACCTGATTCCTCACATATAACATCATGAAAGTATTCTCCTTCAAGTTTTTTGGGATCATCATACATTGTTTCAAAAGATAACCGGCCACCATATCCATCATCAACAAATCCACCAATAGGATCTTTTCTTTCATATCCTATGTGGTACATTTTATCATTATCCTTCAGAACATTAAGTCTGAGTTCGTCATGGAACTTTGCCTGAGCCGAGTCAAATTTCTTTCTTAATCCAACCTGGTAGGTATCCAGTCCTGCAGTAATAGCTCCGCGATATCCTTCAATGAATCGTATTCCATGACTAAGAATATTTTGTCCTTTCTCTGACAATCCCTTCCTTCTGGCTTTAGGAGCAATAATACCCATCTTATGCATTTTCTTCACAAATTCCACAAGAAGGTAATATTCAAGATCAAGATCGACATACATAGGGTAAGTCGGACCTCTTAATCCCTGTAACACCACAAAATTCAAATAAAAATAATACCGGCCTGGTATAAACAGACTGGCAGTAGTATAGCCGTTTAAGCAGCGATCAAATTGTTCATCCCAAAATTCTCTGTAAGCAGCAGTTACTATTACTTTGGAATTAACCTTACTATCAGCATATATAGGTATATTTCCTGCTACTGGAGCAGGATTAAAACCACGTTTTTTAGCAATGGGAACATATGGTTTCTGAAATGCCATTTATTTTTTACTCATCTGATCAAAGAATGCTTTATCTTTTGATCTGAATTCCGGAAACTTACCACTTAGTTTAATATAATTCAGATAAAAATAATTCTCACCGGTAAGTTTTTTTCCATCAACAATACAGCCATTTATACATTTGTCAAATTCTTTTTTTGTGTTTTCCATATTATGTACTTTCATGATATTTGCGCCATTCTCGCCGGTTTCTTTGCCACTGTTCAAGATATGACAATACTTTTTTTCCTTTTATTTCTATATTTTCTCCTTCCTCAACATCCAAATCGTAGTTGATACTGACAATCCGGTCCTGTAGAAAAGTTATCTGATTATCAATATCTTTCATACGACTAAAAGATAAATCCGGCATGAGAGATTCTGTTTGCAATTTTCTTACTTTATCTGTATAAATTTCAATTGTTTCTCTACGAATATCGAAAACAAGAGATCGGTAGCCTTTCATTGCATTACGGATCTTCTCAGTCTCCACCATCTTTTTTATATCGCCATAGATAACCTTCTTAGCCATATTCCGGCGTTCATCTTTTGGTTTCTTCCGATATGGTCCGTCAACATAATCAGTCACTAAAACAATATAACGTAACTGATCTTGATTCAATCCAATTAGTTCCGGAACCAGCTTTATTGCTTCCGGATTGAGAATTATCTCAAAATTCCGATCCATCTTAAATACTGCCATTACCAGTCATCCTCCTGTTTATTACTAAGATCTACTGCCTGATCATGTTTAGAATCCCATTCATTATCTATACCAATCGGAAGTGGCTTCAATGTCTGATTATGTTCCAATAATACTCTTGCTTCCAACTTCATATACGGTACCGGATATTCATGTAAATCCAAATTATTATCAATGTATAATATTGCTAATTTACCAATATTTAATCCCCATGTAAGCTGAGCCATAAGTGCATAAAGACTTAATTGTAATGCATATTGATTGTAATTACAATCTTCCAGATGGTTGAGAGGAGTCATTAGAAACTTGTTATAATGCTTCATCGGAACTTTCTTCCTGTTGATACTATCAAACTGGATCCCTTTTGCTTCATTTGTCTTGTAGTCATAAAAATCAAAAACAGATTGATTCCCTCTTTGCCTTTGTACAACAAGATCTCCTGTTCCGGCAACCATATAAGACAATACATATGTTCTGGCTTCTGTATAATACCGATGACCATCTTTGAATATAGTCTGCAATTGAGCCACTACTTCATTCAGCGTAATATCACATTCACCGGTTAACAAGTATTTCTCAAGATTATCATGAATGAAATTACCGCGATTTTCAGCACTGACCCTTTTAGCTTCCCATTCATCAAGTATTCTCTTCTGAGCTTCTTTGACTGAAATTCCTTCTTTATATGACAATTGCTTAGCCATGTTAAGAGAAATCCCAAGACGATCAAAGGGCATGATAACTTTCTTGATCACCCTTGTAACGCTTGTTAATTTCTTTCCGAACCTGGTAGTGTATCTATGCTTATCCGGATCGAATAAGATAGTATCATCATTGTTAAATATTTGCATATCTACCACTCTTCATCCTGTGACTGAGAATCAGCTGGTACACCCTCAACATTTTCAGTATGTTCAAGATGACCTAGATCACCATGATCATCTTTCTCACCCTGTTTTGCCTGAGGGGTATCTTTACTGAGATCTGCATTAAATTCTTTTTCACTTGCCGGTTTGCCAAATGGTTCTGTCTTCTTCTCGGATTCAGATTTTTTATCTTCATCCTCTACTTGTTCAATATTTTTCCCGTCAATACTACCTGTCCCGGTATGTAACACTGCTTCAGATTTATCCGTAATTTCGGGTAATGAATCCTGCTGTGTATTTGCATCCACCAGTATTATGGCACCTTTTTCTTCAAATTTAGCAACAACCAGATCTGTTATTTCTGTTATTGTTTTTCCTTCTGTTTCCTCAATAGGAAGATTTGCCTTTCCTGCCTCCATTGGAATAGCCTGAATCTTAAAGTAATCAATAATCTTTACAACAATTAAATCAATCAGATCTATACATTCATTATAAAATCCGATATCATCATCTGCCGTAATAGCAGGACAATTTATTACAATTGGTTTATTTTCAATCATATCAATCCTTCCACCAATTGTAAATCCTTTTTCATCAGCCGAAGCATAAATAATGGATGTTTTACTCCATAGGTCTTTAAGTATTAATTGTGATTGAGTGGGTTGTACATCCTCTACTTCAAATAGTTTAAAAGCTTCTGCATCATAGAACTTAGTATAAGGATGAATCCAATGACCGGTAATATTTAAGAAATAATACTTTAGTTTACTAATCTCATCAATTAGTTCTTTCGGGATTTCAAGTTTACGTGTTCTTTGAACATCATCAACAATTGCATACCTCCCTGATTTTAAGTATTCTTTTGCTTCAATAAGAATACCATCTTTACCTCCCCTAAGGAGTTTAAATCTTTTAATTTTCATAACATCATAAATTTAGTTAATAATAAAATATTCACTTAAAAAGGAAATCCCGGTATTGTATATACTACCGGGATTCCCTAGTTTGTTAATGCACCATCATTTTGCTACGGATTGGGACTGCTTTTTTCTTAGCTTCCCTTAACTGTCCCTGTAATGACTTGATTTTTTTTCCTGCTTCTACTAATCTCTCTTTAAGAATATCAGCTGCTGGAGTTTTAGTTTCTAAACTCTCATCCAGTTTCGCAATATTCTCCTTTAATTGCTTGATTTCCTCAAAAGCATCTTTGTAGTCACTCACTATAGTCTTATAGTCTCCACTCAAATTAAAATGCTCTTCTTTCAAAGTAAGAAATGATTCTTCTAAAGCAGTATGTGCTTTTGTTTTCTCAACAGGAGTTTCTTCCTGTTTGGTTTGTTCCTGATCAGTTTCTTCCTGACCAGAGCCTCGTTTTTCGTCTGTCATTTGTTAATAGTTTAAAGTTTGTACAATCGATTGTCGATGCTAAAATATGTAAAATATATCAGAATACCAATTAAGTTCTTATCATTGAATCAACACCCGGTATCTTACATATTGTAATACTATAAGAACCACTTACCGGGTCATGACCAATATAGGTCTGATCAAATTTACTGCCTTTCTCAAGCAATTCAATTTTAAAAATATAATCATTCTCTTTGTTAAAATTCTTTCCAGAGATATAAATATATTTCCATTTTGCATCGTCTTTATACTTGTATGACAAAACTACTGTATGGATCTCACCTTTTGCAAGAGTAGTATCTATATCTATTGTATAAGGTTTTTTAGGAATATCCTTAGCTATACGGAATTGCCGGGAATCATGAACCTTCCAGCCATTGCCTCCTTTTGGATATTGTAACTCAATTTCAATACGTTCCGGAAATTCTCCTTTTACATCAAAAATAAGTTTCCATGTCCGAGGTTTAAATGCCTCTTCATAAGTCAGAGGATACATGCCATGTTCCCTTCGTGAGAGAAGATTCCTTTGCTTTTTTACCATTTTTTCTTGCCCTTTCAATAGTGACGGGAATATTGCAATCACTCCTAGAACAGCTGCAATACCTTTTATAAATTTTCTTCTTTCCATCACTTATTTAACTACAAAATAATCGTCTGAGAGCATATCTGTCTGTGATGCTAACCAGGGAACAAAAGTATTCTGGACGGTTTTCATAACAATATGTGCTAACATTTCGCTGACCAAATAATCTCTGGCTGGTTCAATTTGCAGATACATGTCCTTACCGTTCCATCCATGCCTTGCTACTCGTAAACCCTTCTTTAAAGCCTCTATGGCAAGTCCAAAACTCATATGTCCTTCATATATTTCACGGCAAGCTTTATTAAACTGCTTCTCCGGAGACCATGATTCATACCCATCAGAATATTTAACCATATACCCGGCATCATCAGGATTCTCATTCTCGGGTACTGTCCACCCGCGATAATTATTGTACTGCAATCTTGTCATTTGGGTTGCTCTTAAAAGCTTAACACTAATGTAATTTCTTAATGTTTCCATAATAATATAAATATTTGTTAATAAATAAAACTATTTGTTGAATTTTTTTGTTTCTTTCTTCATGAATTCCACTAGTGCTATCAAACAATCTGCATTCCACCATACATAGTCTCCTATGCGAGATACACTAACCGGATTAAATGTCAGTTCAAATTTGCTTCGTGGAGTTATCTTTTCGAAATACAGATCTCCCAAAAAATCATCTTTAATACTTTTTACCTGATAACACGGATTTTCTGCGGTATCTTTCAGCTGAATGAATTTAAGGAATTTCTTTGCCATGGTTAATTCTTTAAGTCTTTATCATAAATATAACCGGTTGCAGCATTTCCCCAAAATCCTCTACTATGCTTTCTTTCCCAATCTTCAATAGATTCACTGTTTTCCACAGTAGGGATATCATGATCATCCAATTCTTCAAGTCTTAATTTTTCTTTTTTTAACTGCCTTTTTGCCATGATTATTCTTTTCCTTTCAGTCTTTTCAACCTATCTATTTCGGCTGCTATCATCAAGCCGGCAATCCCTAATTGTTCAATTCTGTTCTTTTTAAATAAAGAGGATTTTATTGGAATTTCCCAACCATACGGATAGTCAGAATCTTTTCCGCTCATGAGATATTTCGCCAAATCTAACATCTCACCGTTTACATGTTTGTCATCATGATCAGCATCATAACCATGTTTGACTGTGTGTTTAGCTCTTTCATTTACAATTATTTGAATTCCTGTTTTCATATTTTTACTTTTTAGTTAATTATTAATCATCCCCGGGGAAAGTAACCGGCAAACAATTGGACCTCTTCAATCACAATTCAGACAGTTGCCGGCTACTTCCACTAACGGAAACCCCAAGGACTTCTAAACCACGTCTATGGTTTGTCTTTTAAATGCAATTCAATAATCCACGTTTTATCTTTATTCTTGTGTGAATCAGCAAATAAATTGTAAGTATTCTTTAATAATTTACATGCTTCATCAAATGCTCCCTCAATACCATGAACTCTACGACAATTTGGAGTAATTGACATTTTTCCTATTGGCTTGCTCATATCATATATATTTTATTTGAATTCCTGCCGGCACATCAAACAATCTCAGTTGACCTTTTATATCAACCGGTTCAATCTTTCTTACATTTTTTATTAACCAGGCAAGTGCTCCCCAGTAAACATTACACATCGCCTGAAATTCATGATCAGATGTCATGTGAACTATACCATACAACTCTACAACACAAATAGCTTTTCCTTTAATATAACATTCCTTATTAAATGTTCTTATCCTAACATTCTCGTCAAATGTTTTAGAACAACAAATCAAGATATCCCCGCGGTAAGAAGTTTTCCACTTCCTTGTCTCAATAGTTTTCTGCCCATGGTAAATCCATCCCGCCCAGGGATTCTTTAATGATAGTGCTTTCATAATCTTACAAGTATTTCAACGTTACATAATGATCTCAACCCGGTCTTATCAGGGTGAGGATCATGTACCATTTTCCCTTTATATCCCACACATTGATGATTATCATTAGCAAATCTTGGACTTGGACCAATCATAAAATAATATTCACATTCATCTTTTAACATTTCCGGATGTTTCCCTCCTGCTTCAACATATACAGAATATAAACCATAACCATTCTTTCCAAGAATTTTAATATATTCATGCCAAGCTTCTCTATTAGATAGATCTTCAAAAGAAGGTACTTCTTCAATTGATAATTCCAATACTGAAGCTACTGATGCTCTCCAGCAATCACCATTAATCCCATTTTTAGGATCATGTAATTTTTTCTGATCAACTGGTTTCATCTAACCTATCACTTCTATTGGTACCTTCTTTAACTTTGGCTTCTTGATCAGATCTCCCTTCCTTACCGAAAACCTGTTCGGCTGAAGCTCCCTGCCAAACGTTAATAGCGAACACCAAAACTTACCGGTAAATAATAATACCGCCCTCTCCCATAAATTCAACTTTAAACAAAAAGTGAATTGACCTTCTCCCTTGAAATCCAAATGACCAGGCAACGTGTGATACTGATCCTGCTTCTCTGCAAACTTGTGATTGCATTCCTTAAACTTAATTGCTTTCATATTTCTGATTTTTATTTATCTATAGTTAATATAAATTCAGGATCCATTGATAAGATAAATTCAGCGTATCCCTTATCATCAATTACACCTCTTCTATATAAAACCGTTACAATATCCGTCTTTTGTGCAGACATGTATAGTATTTCATCTACACTATACTTCTGCCTCGTAACCGGCGGAAGATCTATTCTCTCCCCAATCGTGCCGATGAAACTTCTCTCCTCTACATAGGTCCGGTGCTTTAACTTGTGAACCATGCCTTCTAATAACTTAATGAGCGTTCCTGTTTCCATATCCCTAATTTAATAATGTCATTATACCCTCATCACCATATACCTTCCGGTTCTGTATAGCAAATAAATTCCAGCTTACCTCGTCAGCAAATACAATTACACTTACAATCTTTAACGGATTGCTCCGCATTGGTACACTCCGTATCTCCCCATCACTGCCCAAAATGTCCTGAAACTTGCCAGCTATCGGAAATGTCTTTATGCTCGTCTCAATTACAGCTATCTCCCCCTTTAATGGATTAAATACCCGACTCGCGTATTCGTTTATATATCGATTACTCATTACCCTCATCTCCCCTACACTGTTATATACACCCAAAATCCGGTAAGAAATCATCTCCTTCTTACTGAATGTGTAATCCCGAGCCCGAATCGTACGTAGCTCCTTGTGTAAATTGTAATCGTAATACGGTGACTGACCATTGCTTTCCATTAACTTCTCCTTGCTTTTATTATATGTGAAATTTGTAAAAAAAATAATTTCATTAAGAATCTAAATCATTTTCAAAATCTTCCAAATGCTTCATCCCCTCTATGCATACCATCCGCTCATGTGCATGTGATGCCAATATATCACTTATATATGTTGAAAATGGCTTTCGCTTTTTTGTCTTCAGATTTATAGGTCCCTCCCTCTGATGTAAATGTTTCAACTTCTCCATCAAATAATCAGGTATGCGTAAAAGTACTGATGACTTCGCTAAGTTTCCCTTCTTGTTTAAAGTATGTTTCTCCATGCAACAAATATAATTATATAAATTTGGACATATTGCTCAATTATCCAAATTTATATAAAAAGTTACTAACAATGTATACTTGACAGGAGAACCTAATATGCCAAGTTTTGGCGAATGCAGTTAAGAACCGGGCCGGGGGGGCCTTGTTATATATAGAATAGGGATCCTAAAAAACAAACAAAAGGATAATCTAATGGTCAGGCAACAGGAGAGTAGAGGAGAGTATCGAAGAGAAGAGTATTGAGAAGAGAGGATGAAGAGTATTGGCAAGAGAAGAGTATGACAAAGAGAAAATAAATAAGAGTGTGGTGCGGTAGTGGTGCGTGTGGTGTGTATGTAAGAGAGTTATTTCTTCTATTGATATCAGTAAGATGGGAACAACACCGGCATCAGTCCCCTTAGGACTATAAGTGAATTACTGTATTCACTACAGGTGCCAAGTGTTGTTCTCTTTTACAAGACCTCGCTTCCGCTCGCGACGAACATGCATCGTAGTGAGAAGATTAAGAAAGAGAGAGAAATGGGAAGAAAAGAAGTTATTTTCCGTTATGATAATGTTCATCGATTGTTTTAGACGGCAATCATTTGAACTATGTACTAACTTAAATCTACGTCTATGAGTAAAGATTTCTTATCAATGCCGGTTATAAAGCCGGAATTTGTCCTATTAGTATTGGGCGAATGTATCGTGTATCTATCGCGGTATGAGCAAACCTCTTCTTTCAAAAAGTATGACGGTTCTCCGAAGGACGAACTGCCAGAATGGAAGGATGAAGGTCCACAGCTTGCAATAACAGTTACTGCAGGTGAAGAAGGTAAGAACGGTGCCTTGACACATCGTTTGCAAATGTTTGGATTTGCCAGATTTGATGAGCTTAGTGATAAGCAAATTGCATCTGGTAAGTATGAGAATATTGGTGGATACGCTTGCGTAAAAACCAAAGCTGGTGCTACAGTGAGGATGATCGATGATGAAAGAACACAGAAATGTACCAACATTCTTATGCAGTTTTGTAATGCTCTTCAAATCCCGGTTGCGACTGAGGAAAGCGAGAGTACTATCGGTCCAGGTCTTGACAAAGCAATCGCTGAGAAAACTTTGTTCAAGGTTACTGTTGTGAACGAGCAGTATGAAGGAAAAGACCAGTACCGTTTGTCAAAGTTTAAAGCCATGGCTAATGTCGTGGTTACTGATGACTTTGGGGACTAACTGAGATAAATTAAAACCAGCAGGTAACTGAAACCTGTTGGTTTTTTTTTCAGGCAAGAGAAGATAAGAGTGCTCCGTTCCCCCGCTACTATATTACCAGAACTTTTATAATTTATTCCCCGGTATTCTATTACTAAAACATTTATATCATCCATTCTCTTTACAAATCCATACCTGCATTATCTGCATCATTAAAGAAAAGCCCTGCAATAGTAACAATGTTACCTTGCAAGGCTCTAGGAGTGTTCGGGGAAACGAACTGAATGAACTTTGAGTTCAACAACAAATGTAAACCTTTTTTTATCTCCCCTCTACCTAATTACCAATATATTTGTAAACATTCTATCACTACCGCTGACTCACCATCAACTCGACAATGGTGTAAGTAGCTCTGCTTCAATGAATGTACGTTTCTCTTCTGGGGTTGTGTAAGGGTTAGTATCTTGATTACAGTGTATTATTTCTTTATTAAGTAGTTGCAAATGTTTGATAGGAATTAGAATGGGTTGGTATTAGGTTGTCAGGATTTTTTATTTTCATTTCCATTTATTATTTTTTTAAATATTTAGAAGGTTTTGGTTAGTAGGTTAAGGTTTTTTTTTAGGTGCAGAAATACCTCTCTTATAAGAAATAAGAAGGGAATGCTGTAAGTGTTTGATATTGAAGGGGGGTCTGTGTAATAGTTTCTACTGGTTTGTGTAATAGTTTCTACCACTATGTGTACTTTTTGTTAATAACTATTGGACAAGTTGTTTAGTAGGTTATCAACAGATTCATTACTTTTACACATTATTAACTAAACAAACATATTTTATTATGGAAGCAAACAATGTATCGAACAAGGTAGCTGTACAAAATGCAGACAAGTATTTAAACAGTGTAAAGAATATTGAGAAGTTCAGTGAGGCGCCTGAGTTATCAATAAGTCCATTTATACCTAAGATGATTTCATCATTTGAATGGCGAACTAAAGCATGGCATTCGGAAAAGGTTATGACAGGCTTAGATATAGTTAATCAGAAGACCGGTGAAGTTATTAGTGGTGTTAATGAGAACCGTGTATTTGCGAACAAGCAATTAGTAGATAAACATAGATTCATCAAGATTTATTTTGACAGGTTAATATCTATGTTTCATTTATCAAAGACAGCAATAAGAGTATTTGGTTACATTATGACAGAGATGACTGAACCGCGAAATATAAATCAGGATTGCATTTATATAGGTGTACAGGGTGTAATGGATTACTGTGGTTATAAGACGAGAAACATGGTTTATGTAGGATTGACAGAGTTAATTGCCACGGGTTTTATTGCTCGGGCGAGTAAGCCACCAAGTCATTACTGGATAGATCCAAAGACTGCATTCAATGGTAATAGGATTATCATAATGAATGAATACATTAAGAAGAAGGATACACCGGCAGAAATAGCTATACAGGAACAATCGAAAGAGATCTTTGCAGATTTAGATGAACAGTAATTGGAACGATTACGGCATTTATTTTCTTTTTAAACTTTAATAATAACTAAAAGTAAATGCCATGACAACATTAAAGAAGATCCGTTCGAATCATATCCAGGTTGTAAGGGAACTATTGCAGCATCCTTCTACACTTGAGTTGAATCAAGAGAGTTTAGTTGACAAATGTATAACTGCAAGGATGAAAAGGTTACATCATCATTGGTTTGGTAGCACCAGTAAGCGTGAGAAGTACCGATTGCTTGAGAGGAGTGTAGTATGAAACTATTACATATACCTGACCAGGCAGTCCATTTTGGTAAATTGTATGATTTATCGGATGAATTGAAGGATCTAAGCCTGAAATATAAAGATGCAAGAGTTTTGGCATTATCGAGTGAGCTTCGTAAGCAAGTAAAAGAAGAGCTTGATAAGTACATTCCATATATAGGAAAAGTATGTTTTGTTCTGCCATCAACAGTAGGTTTCAACAACTCCAAAAAATACAGAGAAGGTAAAATCAATGGTAATTTTTACTTTAATGGTAATACTGTAAGATGTAATTTTAAGTATAAAACCGGTGGTTATGATACTTATGATATTGCTGAACTTAAAGAATCAAAATTTTGAAAGCAATAATTGTATGGATAAAAGAGAATCAGTTAATCAGGAAGCGCAAATATAGGTCTATATCATTAATAAATGATGCTGTTTGTATTGTATATGACGATGAGCTCCAGAGTATGACAGATCGCTACAATGATCTTAAGAAGAATTTCGATGCAGCAATTAATTTAATGGAAGTGTATCAAAAAGAAAGTGATGAATTAATTAAAAGATTGAAGCCATGAAAGCTAATAACAAAAGTTTCGCCGGCAATATCTCTGCAGGAGAGAAGAAAGTATTTGTTCATAATGCAAAAGTATTATGGGTAAGCGGAACTCAGCAGTTCCGGATCCCGGATATGTATGATAAGAGCTGGGCTTTATGCAAATGGTGGGTTGCTCAGCATAAGAATGATCCAAGGTATGCAAATGGTAAGCTGGTTATAGTTTCGATGTTGGCTAATGAATATAAGGAGGTATAATTATGATAAGAGGTAGTGTTCTTAAATTTGATGAATCTGATACTAATTCACATAAAGAAAGACATATCAAGCTGCATAATGCTTTTGATGAATTAATTGCTGATTATATTCAACATCATCCGGATAAACCTAGATTTTCGAAAATGTCGCTAATTGATTTGATGGAGTGATCTTATGCACAAACACAAAATCCAACAAAACTAAAAGGAATATAAATTATGAAAGCAACGAAAAAACTTATATATTTTGCTCATTCAAGGCAGATCTATGATTCTAAGCTTGAGAAAGGACTATTAGCTTTTCTTTCGAAGAAATTTGGTAGAAAGAATGTTTGCTGCCCCAATAATGATATGGGTGAACTTGGAAGCATTGAGCCTTATCTGAAACAAGTAGCAAACAGTTCCATGGTCATTGTACATCAATTCAGAAATCATGTTGGTAAAGGTGCTTATCAAGAGGTTAAAAATGCATTAGCTGAAAATATTATAGTCAAAGTAATAACTTGTAGTAAAGGACGTACATGGTTTGGTCGTCCCGGGTATCGCTTGAAGCAGGTAAGATCTTTAAGAATAGTTGATAATACAGATTGGAAAGTAAGGTATGGTCAAGTTATAACATAAATTATGAAAAAAATTGGCATGAAGAAAGTTATTGAGTGGGCTGAGGGAAATCCCGGAGCAGCAACATTTTTAATTAAACTTTTATCTCCTGATAATCGAATGAAAGCTGCTGTAATACTCTCTATACTGGAAAAAACTTCCATTAGAGGAACTGATTTGTATATATTGTGGAGTGATCTCTGCGATAAAGATATGTTAAAAGTATGTTCTTTATGCATTAATTGCCCTACAGATATTTTAGAAGATGTTTGCTCTCGCCAAGACCGTTCTGGAGTATCTTTAGTAAAGAAATACATGGAACCGTTAGCTCCTCAATTAAACTGATATAATCAAATAATGCTAAATTCATATAAATTATGTTGAAAAAAAGCAAAGGCAATATGTATGATTTTGTAACTCATACATGGAATCCGATTAAAGGTAAATGTACGCATGACTGTAAGTATTGTTATATGAAAAAATGGGGGGACCTATTACCACTAAGGCTTGATGAAAATGAAATGCAAACCGATCTGGGAAAAAGAAATCTTATCTTTGTTGGCAGTAGTTGTGATATGTTTGCAGAGGATGTTTACTCTGCGTGGATTTTCAGGGTCTTGGAACATTGCGGCCAGTTTGATAATACCTATTTGTTCCAAAGCAAGAACCCTGCAAGATTCTTAGATTTTGAGAATGACTTTCCTTATTACACGACACTCGGGACCACGATTGAAAGCAATCGGGACTATCCTGAAATATCAAAAGCTCCTCCAATAGAAGACAGGGCCCGGGCAATGATTGATGCGAGAAGAACGGGTTTTAAGATAATGATAACCATTGAGCCAGTGCTTGATTTTGATGTAGATGACCTTGTTAGAATCATAAAGTATATTGAGCCAAATGGTGTCAACTTAGGTGCTGATAGTGGTGGACATAATCTTCCAGAACCGTCAAAAGAGAAATTGCTTGAATTGATTGATCAGGTAGAAATACGTCAAAAGCCAAACTTAAATAGATTATTAAAATAAGTAAGACATAAAAATTATGGATGCAAAGACATTTTTAATTCAGCAGCACAAGATAGGTGAGTATAATGATATTAAGTCACATTCTGATTATATTGAATCATACTCTGATTATGATAATATTGATTACGGCTCACGATTTTGGAGTGCAATAGTACGATTGATGGAAAATTACGCAGAGGTTGCACTTGATATTCCTAAAGAAGAACAAATATGTCGTGTTTGTGGTATAGATATTACAGAACTTAAAAGCAATTTATTTTGCATAGAATGTGCAAAACCAATTAGACAAAAGAATCAGATTTGTCCACATTGCGGAGAAGATGAACTTGGTTACGATAATGGTAAACTAAGATGTTTATGCTGTAAAAAATTTATAAATAAATAAAGTATGAAAAAGCTACTCATAGTAATTTTAGGATTGTTTCTCTGTTGTAATACAGAAGCACAAAAAATTCAAACAGATAGTTTGTTCTTCCCTGATTATCCAAAGGATCTAAGAAGTATGTTATTATATAATCCGGATATACCACAAGAACCATTAATGTTATATAAAACTGCCTCGGTTTTGGTTGGTACATTTTTAATCAATGAAGCTATTATAAGGCATAGCCATAATACCGGAAATTATAAAAATACTACCAAAATAACCGGTCCCATTTTTTTAGTAGGGATTGCTACAACTATGATAGTCTGTTTTAAAGAAGTAGAAAATTACGAAGAAAAGAAACTAATTGAGTCTAAAAATATAACAGATACTGAATTAATAGAATAATGGCCAAACCAAAAAGTGATCGAACAAAATTAGAGAGGCTCGAAAGGCAATGGGTGAGTTATGCAAATAATCCAAAGATTCAAGCTAAGATCGAGCAGAAAATTAAATCATTGAATGAGGGAGCGTTAACAGTAGAAACAAAAAAGTATAGTCCAATAAAAATAAGAAAATAAGCTATGCCAAGACCAAAAAGTATTGATTTGAAATACAAAATTCCACTAGTAGGTAAATATAATGCTGGTATTTATATTTGCCCTGATTGTAATTGTGATCTATTAGCTAATCCAAAATATGGAATGGTCCATCAACATATAAGTGGTTTTTCAAGTACTGATATTATTGGTGATGTTGCTATTGTTATATGTCCTGAATGTTTTGAGAAATGGTATTTTCATGCAAGATCTTATGGAAATAATGTTTACGAATATTTTCTACGACTTATAAAAAGTGGAGAACAAAAGTATTTTACTAAATAATTACTAAAAGTGAAACCATGGAAGATAATGTACTTGTAAGAGATACTAAAACATATTTTGAGAAGCTCGCCTGGTTCTTGGATCGGTCATCAGTTTTCTTAAGGAATAAGCAACTTAATCAAATTGTAGTACTTAAAGGCTTAAATCCTGATAAATTCAGTGTTTATGTACAAAATACCGTTGGTGGTGATGAATACTATACTCACATTGATAATGTTGAACCAATATTAAAATAATTATGACAAGAATAGTTCATTGTAAAAGAGAAATGTATAATGTTTATATAGGGAGAGCTGAAGGTGAAAAGGGCAAATGGGGAAATCTATATTCCCATAAATTGGGAACATCAGCTAAATTCAGAGTTAATAGCATAAAAGAGGCAATAGAAGCTTATGATGAATGGATCCGGAATGGTGATGGTAAACATTTACTTAACGATCTTGGTGAGCTTGAAGGCAAAGTATTGGGTTGCTGGTGCGGTAATTTTACACTGGAGGATATGGATAACCTGAAATGTCACGGTCAGATATTGCTAAATTTACTGGCTGATAAACATATAGCAGAAGCATTAATAAATACAAAATAATGGAAAGATCAACAGAATTAACAGAAAAAGAATTGAATATTGTATCATTGGTGTATATCCGGAAGAACATGGCTACTTATTTCTGTGCAGGATTGTACGTAAATATGAAATACACTTCCAAAAGAGGTGACTTTAATTTGTGGTGGTTCGATAAAATGTATAAAATAGAACGCAAAGCAAGTTTTGGATTTGCTTATCTGAGCCATATCATGCCATTACCAAAAAAATCATTTATTGGAGAGGCAGCAAAGCAATATATTAATAATTTTAATGAAGAGCTTACAAAAGGAATAATGAATAGCGAAACAGCAGTTAGTAGAGGTATTGCAGTTCATGAGAAGCTTGGAAGTTTGTTAAAACAACTTGGGAGGGACTTGAATCCTGATAGTCTCAGAGGAATTGATCTGAAATATATTTACAGTCTTGATAACTGGGCTAAATATATTTCTTTACTCTTACGCACATCATTAGAAAATGAAACTGGATTATCAGTAACTAAGGAAAGGTTGGAAGATCTAAAAGGTGCAGTAATCAGAGATATAACTCAAATGAATTCAATGAAAATAGCTCTTGATACATATAATAAAATTACAAAATGAAAGCAACAGATAAAAATATTCTCGAAATGAGTGTACAGGCCCAGGAGAAATTACCGGTACCTGATGAGCTTAGAATTGAACCATCCGGATTCAAAGATTACATATGGATCTCTCAGGATGGCAAGGTTACACCTATTGAAGCCTTTGAGGATATGCACTTGTTCTACACATACAGAATGCTTATTAATACTATTATGTATGCTAAGAACAAAGCTAAGCATGTAATTCTCAGTGATCAAATGAGAGCTGTTGTAGAACAGTGTAATTATCATTTACGTTATATTGCTTATGAATATTATTTCAGGCACTATATTGAGGAAAAAGAACTTGATAAGAAGTATAGAATAATTAAGCATGTAGCCGTAAGAATGGAGGATGTAGAATCATGAAGGAAGTAATACCAGGACACATACGAATTAAAAACCAAGAAGTTCACTTTGAACCTGATGGATTACCAGAACCAAATTATGATGATTATGAATATGGTCATCATTCAACTCTTTACCATAAGCAAACAAAAAGTGAGTATTTAAAAGATTTTGCAGAATACGAAGCCTCAAAACAATTAGTTGAGGTGAGTAATGGATATTCAATAAGTAATACTCTTAAACATATTCATATTAGCTTTAAAAATAAATCAGGTGAATTGATAGATTTGATTACTAATATTCCAGACAACCAACCCTGCAAAGCCGAAGTAACCGGAGAAACTTGTACTATTGCTGAACTAAATTAATATATTATGTTAGGAATGTTTATAGAAGAAATAATTGAATATGCTTCCGAAAATTCAGCAGGAACATTATTGGATAAAGATGCTATTGATAAAATAGCAAAATCTTTAATTGAAATCAGAAATTTGAATAAGGATTATATAGATAAATTAATTGCTGAAAATGAAACTGAATCAGGATATATGAGTAAAACTAACGATTTTATTTATGTACTTAAACCTTATATTATAGGTGATGACTCAGATTTTGAAGGACAGGAAAAACCGGAAAAAGATTATGAATTAATTGAAGCATTATATGGTGACTGGCATGCTGAATGTGGAGATCGGGATTAACTATTGTTGAACTAACTAAAATAAAGCCATGACAAGAAAAGAACATTTATTAATAATTTTAGCAGAAGAATGTTCGGAGGTTATAAAAAATGTATCTAAAGCGTTAAGATTTGGATTAGATGATAAGGAACCCAATCAGGATTATACAAATTCTGAAAGAATTACAGAGGAACTTCATGATATAATTGCAGTGATTGAAATGTTAAGAGATGAAGAGTGTTTAAAACGAGAAAGAACAGGTAAAGTTTTAGCTGCGTTTAAATTAAAACAGGAAAAAGTTGAGAGGTATCTGGAATATTCAAAAGAACGTGGAACATTTAATTAATAACCATATGATAAAACCAGGACACATACGATTAAGGATTGACCGGAAGGTTTATTTTGAGTATTATGAATTAAAGCCACCAGGTGTTTCATTATATTATAGTGGTGGTAATGAATATTATAAACAAATGGACAAATACAAAGCCTCAAAACAACTAATTGAGGTGAGTAATATCAAGTATAAGGTTTATGTTGTTATAGATTCATTAGATTATCTTCAACGAATAAAAAACAACCAACCCTGCAAAGCCGAAGTAACCGGAGAAACTTGTACTATTGCTGAACTAAATTAATAAATAAATTATCATGAATGACATAGTAAAAAAGAATATCCAGGAAAAACTTGAAATGACTATGACCCGAGAATCATTAAAGCCTGGCCAGGTAGCAAAATTCTTAGATCTTATTCCTGGCTATATTTCAATGATAAGAAAAGAAGCTCAATGGGAGAAATGCCCTAAGCAAGCATGGGAAGCTGTCTTATTGTGGGTAAATTCAGGAGAATCATTGGTAGCATATAAAGAAAAGCAAATTAAAAGTAGGGAAGAAGCTATAAGATTAGCTAACAGAGTTTTTCCTTTATCTGAAAAAAGCCCGGAGGACATAAAAATTAAAGCTGGTCCTGAAGCTGAAACTATTGAAGAAACAGCGGAAGAATTATTTAAAGCTGAAATTATTCCTGAAGCTAAGACTATAGAAACAGATGTTCAACCTATTAGTTTGCTAAAAACGGAGAGAAATATTCTGATTGATCTATTAGAAACAGAGAGAAATATACTGAACAATAAATTACAAGCTATAAGTTCTTTGTTAAAAATCTATTCAGACCAGGAAAAAGATTGATCATAGGGAATATTGCAGGTTTTTAAGGGGATATTTTCCTGCAATTGAAAGAAAGAACGGAAACGCAATCTTGGATTGCAGGTCTGTAGCGGGTTCGAATCCCGCGTTCTTTCCAAATTATTACAAAATTTTAAGCAATTATTTTCTTTTATAATTAATTAATATCCAAAAAAATGGGAAATACTAAAGAGCAAGAAATTGAAAAGCAGGCAAACATTGCGCGAAGAAAAGACATGGAATCATCTGTTGTTGCAGTTAATAAGCATTTAGTTGACAAAGTAGTCAAAATGACAGCTTCTGAATTATATGCAAATATGCATCCATATGATGCAGAATTCTTTACTGTAAGATGACATGATACCTAAAAATATGGAAACAATAGTATGGTTTATAATAGCAAAAGGTGATAAGGAAATAAAAGTAATATTTCAAGGAAAACCAGACAGTAAGGAAATAGATGAATATTTTGATAATAAATGCGGTGGTGTTTATAAATGGTATATTGAAAATAACAAATTCATTGTAGAATTCAAGCAATGGATGTGTAACATTGTTGCACTTTATTATTCACCTTTTCCTTCAGAAGATCCAAAAGCTAGAAAAGCAATAATACTGATGAGTACTGGAGATAATCAAATGGTGGCTGTGGCAACTGTTAACATACCTGATTATCCGTGCGAAGGGAACCAGGTATATGTAAAGGATTATTCAGAAAATGACGGAATGATTAAAGCATTAATTTGTGCCGGTATTGTCAAACCGGAAATATTAACTACAATACCAAGCAGATTTGTAACGATACCATTAATGGAACTTACACCTGAAGCAATGAAACTATGGGAGAAAAAAGAATGAAACAATTCATCAAATGCTTATTTGGATTTCACAATAAGCATAAATTATGGTCAAGCAAATTTTCCATAATAGGACTGAATCTTGAAAAAATAGGAGAGGTAACATTACATTTGTATAAATGCAGAGATTGTAACAAATTATGGCTAGTTCCAACAGATAGGATTAATGATAAAACTTAATATAAATTTATAAATTATTATGAAAAAAGAAGATCTGAAAATCGGGAAAAAACTTCAGTCAAGAATTGAAGCAGTTGAAAATAATATTCATAGACTTAAAAATGATGCAGTGACAAGTTTTATAGAAATTGTTATTCCCGATCATGGAAGAACTCGTATTCAAGAAAATAAAACAGTTACTGATAAAGCTAATCATGACCTGGTGTTTCTTAATCAATTATACAGAGATAATGTATTAAGAACCCTGGAGAGCTGCAAAGAAGAGTTAGAAAGAGAATTTGAATTACTTGGTAATAATGACACAAAAACTGAACTCAATGGCAGAAACGACTGAAAACCATAAAAAAATAGAGAACTATAAAAGATACTTAGGTGATGGCGCCTATGTAGAATTTGATGGTTATCATATTGTATTAACGACAAGTAATGGTATAACAAATACTAATACAATTGCATTGGAACCAGATGTATTTAAAGCATTGGTTAAATATGAAAAGCAATTATGTGATGTATTGATAGCAGAAAAAGAATTACAAGAACGTAAAAAACAAAAAGATAATGGCAGAAATAGCTGAAGGAATGATAAATGGAGAACTCTGCAGTACATGTGGTTGTTTCTTCGAGGATCCTGAACATCCAGGATTAGGTTACATACATGGTTATCCGGTAGACTGTAAAGATTGCTGGGAGCCTGACAGTGCTAACCAAAAAGCAGAAGTTGAAACATTTTAATACAAAAACAATGATAACAACATTTCTCACTGTAACAGAAAATATAATTACAGGAGTAATAGTTTCTTTTGTTTTGTTACTCCTTGCATTTTGTGCAATTATTGCAATACTAATCGGTGCAGGAACTCAGATTTTTCAAAAGGTAAGAAATTATCTTTTCCCCTGAACCTGTCTTATTAATGTATGAATATTTTAAATTGCTATTCCGTCTCAAAAAGAGATTTCTTCAATTGGCTGGGTGAAATGTATGGAGCAAATGAAGAAACATTTAATGATGCTGACTTTACAGAGCAATGTAAAGCAATATCAAGATTCCTGGGATATCCGTTAAGTTTTCCAAAAAACTGGACAAATATTCAAATAGAAAGAAAAGTTCATGATTATTTGTATCTTTACGAAAGAAATCTGAGAACATATCCGCACGGTGTTCCAAACTACATGAAAATACTACAAGATATGGATTATAGAATACGTAATGAATTAGAAGCTAAGGAGAATAAAAAGAGAGAAATTAATATACTTCCTGGACTTAATGCTGCTTTAGTTAAAAGAACAAATTATCAAACAAATACCGGTACTGAAGAAAAATCTATTCCGGAACCTGAAATAACAGAAACAAGAAAATATGAAGATTGCCCGTATTAATCCGCAATTCACTGGATTCCATATCGTGTCAAAATTTATAACAACAATACTTGGGATATTTGTATATGGCAGTGTAACTGCAATTACAGTATTTCCATTTGTATTTTATAGCAACAAATATGTTAAAAGACACATCATCACAAAATATAAGCAAAAAATTTACATACAGCAACAAATGGAATGTGGCATGGCAGGAGTTTTGATTTATTTTATTTTAGGGTTATTATTAAAGTCATGGTTAATATCACTGCCTGTCATATTCCTTTGGTTCATTATCTATGCAATGAATTATGTTGCAAACCTGTTTAGATTTCCCAAATCGTATAGATTTCCCAAATCGTATAGATTCCTAGTTGCATTTAATCGTGAAGCAAATAGATTTGCAAATATTTCGTACTATTCAACTCTTCGCAGACCATTTGCATGGATATCATTTTTAAGATTTTGATGAACAAATTATTTTACATATATTTATACTTTATTTCAATCAAAGCACCATGGAAAAATCTTTATATGAAAAACCAAAACTACAAAAAGCTGATAAGATGATTTTTATGTTCGATGCATTGAAATGTATCCAACGTAAGCAGGATATAAATTGTGATAGTTCGTGTATTCATTATTCACAATTAGGATGTAGACAATGTAGTTCTTGTCATGGATGTAGATAATTAATTTATTTATTATATATTTATACTTTATTTCAATTCACTACCTGGTCCTGTATAACGGGAGATTTAGTATTAACCATTTAAAACAGTAAGCGTATGAAAAAGCTTTTTCAAATCGGAATTATGCTCCTATTTATGATAGGATTATGTTCCGTCCAGCTGGATTATGGCACTCCTATGCTGGTGGATGATGATGTTGGCGTGGAATTCGCCACTAATGTAAATAGCCAAGATGATGCCATTTTGATCATAATGATCATTGATAATCCCGGCCAGGTTGCGGCACCATTAAAATATCCTCTAGTTGAATCACAATATGATTTAACTATAAATAATAAGGATTCCAAAGTTTGGAAAGAACTTACAATCGATTGTGTTGTACCTATACAGGTTGTAACAATTGTTCGGCAGATAAATTACTCCGAGATAAGTTCAACAAACTTAATTAGTGAAAAACAAACCGGTAAGAAATTAGCCAACATAAGTGAGGGACTATTCAGGTTGGAAATCGGAGAGAATTTTCGTATTAAAAACTTAATCTAATAAGAGAAAAAAAAGATAAAGTTTATGCCTCGGGAGATAATCCCGGGGCTTTTTTTTGATACGTTTCATTGCAATTATTTTCTCATTAAATTTATAACTTATAAGCAAAATGGAAAATACAGTTACAATACCAAAAGAAGAGTTAAAGTCAGCTATACGTGGATTACAGATAGCTGTTTTAAACATGACTAAAGAAAGATTTGTCGAATGGTCAGAATCTTTATCTCCTGCAGCTGCAAAATTATTACTTAGTCAGCATCGAGAAAACAAAAATTTCTTTAAAGGAGTTTTAGCTGAGGAATATCGTAAAGAACATCCCAATTCTCTTAGATATAGCGATGCTCTGAATAATGTAAAAAAGTATAACAGGCAAGGCAAAGTCCTGACTGAAATCATAGCAAGTAAAAGTCAAACTAATATTAAAAGCAATTAAAATTATGGAAGAAAAGAAAGAAAAACCTCAAGCAGAAACTCATAAAGAAGAAACTGCAGCTGATGCATCTATTCCGGATGTTAAGACTATGAATGTAGGAACTGAAGCATCACCTATTTTCGTATTTGATGGGAAAACCGGTAAGGATAGTAATAGAATATCTATCGAGCTTTTGGGCAAATCAATCCGGAGAGAATCAGGATTGAAAGGAATCAGATCCATTCCTATTCAATACTGGAAAATCTATGCAATTATCCTTGGTATGCTTGATAAAGAAAATATTAACCATACTGAAAAACCACCATTTATTCAGAATAATTCATCGAAGGCATACCTTACTGATGCAGATGAAGCTAACGGTTATACGCAAAAGAATGCACCAATTAACCGGTGGAGGTTTGATAAGGTCATTTCAACTATTCAACTACCGAGTATTACAGAAGGTCAAGATGAAGGTGTTGTAGATAAAAGAAATGCAGCAATAGGTCTTACCTTAAATAAAGAAGGCCTCACAATAGCCTTTGGAATGAATGTATGGACTTGTAAGAATTTCAATGTTATGGGTGGCACTATCATGAGATCGTATGGCTTAGGCGATAGAATCGGCCTTCCCTGGGATATTATGGAAACACGTTTACATAATTGGGTCAAAAATATAAGCCAGATATGGACCATACAAAACGAAATCATGCATTCCATGAAAGATCATACGTTGGAAACTGATTCAGCCACTATAGAGCCAACCGGTATTATTGAAAAGGTTATTGGAGATCTATATCTTGGAGCTATCAAGCAATCATATTTTAATGGTGATGCTGTTCCATTCAATTCTTATGAATTAAGTGATTTTGTTCAAGAATCTATCCGTCAAAGAAAAGAAGAAGAAAAGATAACGAATGTCTGGGATCTCTATAATTGGGGAACCAGTATAATGAAACCGGGAATAGTTGATATTGGTGAGATATCTGAAAACAGTAATATGTGGGCAGATTACCTTATCAATGAATTTGACCTGGAAGTTCCGAAACTTGAAATACTTGGATTATAATGAATTTTTTCAAAAGAATGAGTGAACTGATAGAGGGTTACACCGTACAGATCACTATAAAAAAGGAAGGCGATCAATTAATCGTCTTGATGGTCCCTAAATTAGATGTGAAAAAGGATGAAGTTCAAAATGAAATCGTACCTTTGAGCTTGAAAGGATCAGCTGAGCAACTTGATGATGCATTCTGGGCTACAGTATCTGAAGGTTTAAGACAGACTACTGAATTACAAAGTAACCTGTCAGCATATCAGGATGGATTGAATAAAGCTGGGAAGAAAGTTGAACCACCCAAAACAGGTAAAGGAAAGACCGATAAGAAAACTGAAGAGAAGAAAGCCGGTTTATTTGGCAAGAATAAAGATAAGGATACCAAGAAAACTGATGTCAAAGATAAGTCGGAAAAGAAAGAGGAAGTTGATATATCACAGGTTGATAAAGCTACTGGTGAGATTAAGGAAGAACCGAAAGTAGAAACACCGGTTGCTGCAGCTACTTCAGAAGAAACTACTGAATCTGCAGTTCCTGCACTCGAAGATAAGACAGATGAGCCTGTAACAGATACAGAAAGTAATAAAGCAGAAACCGGAACTTCTAATTCTGCAGGAAAAGATGAATTTCAAGATGATGAATGGTAAATTATGGCTGAAATAAAAGTAACACGACTAAAAAGGGAATTTGTAGATGGTAAGACCAATATTACATATCCCGATGTAAATCCTGATTATACTCCTAACCAGGTACGCGACTTCTTATCGAATCAATATCCTCACTTGATCAATGCAAAGATCGAGGGTCCGGAAATCCTACCAGACAAGGTGAAATATAAATTTGTAACTACAATAGGGACAAAAGGTTAATGAAAGAACTGCAAGATCGCATAAACAGGCTTCGGATAACAAATTCGGAGCCTGTTTCTTTATTAGGGTATAGTTCACCTGTTTCATTTAGTTTCCATTGTGAAATAGGAGAGATTCTTAGAAATGACAGTGAGGACTTAACCGAAATGGATCAGCATGATAAGATGCTACCTGATTCAACAGAAATATTATTTATACCATGAAAATACCTTTAAATTCAAAAGCATACTGGCATGTTGCTGCTAATACAGATATGGAGAAACTATTTCCGGGAAGATATATGATGATAAAAGCAATGAAAGATCTTCTGCCAATAATTAAACCCTATGTTAAGCAAAATGACCTGAAAAAATATATCAAAAGTAAAAGACTTGACCTTCTGTTTAAAGAATTCATGGACCTGGTAAGCGTCTCTTTAAGAAGTCCGGTCACTGCATATGCAATAAAACACGAAAATCAATTACAGAATGCACAGTACTATATTGATATTTATTGCTATCATGATCTTAAAAGTTCTACAGCATATTATATGCCTGTTGAGTTTTTACCACATTTAAAAAAACGAAATTTAAAATTGTTTAATATAATTGTTGAAGCAATAAGAATACTGGTCAATGTTAAAAATGTAAACTGCCTGGAAGAAGAACATTGGAACGAATATTCAAGAGAGAGGCTTGAAGAAAGACTTTTAAATACTGACTTAGAACAAAATACCGAAGAAGAGATAGCAGTAATGGAACAGCAATTAATAGAATATGATAAATATATAGAACCTTACTATAAATTACTTAATAAACCCGGTTGTAGTATGGGAAAACTTGTAAAGATGTTTAATGAATATACTGCTGAAACTTCACAATTACTTGATGCAGAAAAAACTCTTATAGAATGGACCAGAAAAGTAATTAGAGCTTGTGAAGAACCATTTGATATGAATTTTTTCTCTATAGAAGCATTAAACCAGTTTGGTAAATTAAATGAATGTGAGAAAGATGAAGACGGGAATTATGAATTTATGGGTGGGCAACCTGTAACTCCAGATATGCGTATGATGTTTGTATGGTATAATGATGATGATATAGTGCAGAATACTCTTGAATATTTAGGTGAACTAGGCGGAAATTTTGGTGAAGCAGACTATTCAAAAACATATAGTTGTAAAAATGCAAATCAATTACGCATTGCAAGAAAAGACTTTACTAAAGATGTAGGTAAATTCCCAGAATTACTTGGCGATCTTCTCGAGTATGGAATGGTAAATGCAGATCTTATAGAAGCCTATTCAAAAGGAAAATTAATTGGTAATGTAGAATAATCATGGATACAGACCAAAGTAAATTCATTCCCTGGATTGTATTAAAAGTATATAAACAGGGTACCAATTCTAAGTATTATATTGAAATACACAATGTAATGCATAGAAATACTAAAGAGATAGGCATTCTTGGTGCTGGCAGGCCTCTGCAAAAGAAAACGTTACAGAGACTATTGGGAGCTGTTAATACTACAGAACAGAAAAGCTATTTCGAAAAAGCACTTCTGGATCCTCGACTGCTTGCATGTGAGCCCGCTAAATTTAAAAGACATATTCTATGGTATGATATTGCTAAGCCACAAGCAATGGTATTTACAAAAGATATAAAGCTCAAAGATGCAATGTATAGTATGCCGGCCCTGCTTTATTTTGTTCATCTTGATAAGATAAGAATCTTTGCCATGAAAACAGGGAATAAAAGACCTGACTTAAATACAAAGCTTTACTATGCTCCATTACTTAATCAAACAGGTGATGGAACTTTTTGTTGGGGAAGTGCTAAAACAGATACTTCCGAAATAGAAGAAATAGATAAAGAAATGAATGCATGGGATGGTTTTTTATGGAATAGTAAGTTCAGTGAGCATGGGACAGCACTAACTAAACTAAAATTAAGTATTATCTATAGAATAGTAAAAGATAGCAAAATTAAATTTCCTAACAAATATCTTGAATCTGTAAATTTAACTGTTGGACAATTACTTAAGAAATACCTCTCATGAAATATCACTACTTAGAACAATACATAGCTTCGTCAAATCACAAAGTAACCGTCAACTTGGTTGGATGTGGCGGAACAGGATCACACGTACTCTCAAACCTTGCAATGATAAATTATAGCTTGGTAAAACTTGGAAGAGCACCATTATATGTAAGAGTATTTGATCCGGATATTGTAACGCACCATAATATTGGCAGGCAATTATTCTCTCCTGCTGATGAGGACCAGTTTAAGGCAGAAATACTAATTACAAGGATAAACAGATTTTATGGTCTGCAATGGAGCTTTATAAATGAACTATATCCTATGTTTCCACCTAAACGAGATAGGCATGACTCAGGAGCTAATTTTACCATATCATGTGTTGATACCGTTGATACAAGAAAGAAAATTGCATCCATGTCTTCAACAGATGGACGCAGCAATCATTACAGTGTAGCATATTATTGGCTTGATATTGGTAATAGCCAGGATTCAGGACAAATTATACTTGGAACGCTTAGACCGATTAATCAACCTAAAGATAACTTTTGCCGTATGTTGCCATTATTTACAGATGAATTTCCAAACGCAAAAGATGACAAAAACGAACCGAGTTGTTCTATGGCTGAGGCATTAGCCAGGCAAGATCTATTCATCAATAAGTTCATGGCTACATGTGCGACACATATGTTATGGGACCTTCTTATAAACTTCCGGATAAATTATCGCGGGATATACGTAAATTTAAAAGACATCAAGACTTCTAAAATGTTATTATGAAAGCAGAAGAACCAATTGTAACTGCAAGATATGACATGAAAGTGGCCGAAAGAATGGTTTTCTAAAGAACAGCCATAATCACAGCAATTATTTTCTTCTTTAATTACATAAATCATATAACATGGAGATAAGTGATATTCAATTAAGAGATCCTAACGAAATTATTCCACAGGTAAAAATTACCTTCATAAATGATAATGCTGAGGATGTAATGGAAATAATAATTAGTAAAGAAGATGCTCAAGCCATAGCAAAATTTTGTGTAAAAGAATTGAATTACGGAGCTCAGTTAAGAAAACAAAGCAAATGAAAAAAGAAAAGTACAAAGTATTTAGAGTATATAGAAATTCTGGAAGGAAAACCATTTTACGAAGAAACCTTACAAAAGATGAAGCTAAAAAAATTGTAAATGCTTTCCCTGATAGCCAGAAAACTATGGTTTGCTTTACTAAACAATAATTGTTAAACTAAAAAATCAATATTATGGATGTAACAGATTTAATAAATAGAATAGAAATTGCAGAAACAACAATACATTGCCTCAAAGTAAAAATTATAAAAATAGGTAGAGAATCAATTAGATGGACAAAAACTGATTTTTATGATGAGGCTGAAAGAGTTGAAGAGAACAGAGATATGCCTGGTATATATGATTCTGATAAGTTTCAGGAGGCAGTAGAACTAATGATACAAAAGCATAATGCTGAAATTGGTATAACATGGAAAACTGTAAGATGTTATTTGGATGAACATTGCTTAAAAGATAAATAAGATGGCAATTTATTATACATGTATAAAAGGTGGCATTGTAAAGAAATTTCCTGAAAAAGTTACCGAAAGAAAAGCAATTGAAGAGCTGGAAAATAACCGAATTAAAGATGAAGAAACCGAAGCATGTTTTAGCTTTATAAATGGATGGACTGTTCATTCAGTGTTCTTTGTCAGGGGAAGGAGAGTTATGCGTATCTGGGATAGTGATAGTCCCGGATTCAGACCAATTAAAGATAAAATAATTTTACCAAACTCAATAGAATAAATATTATGATAAATGTAAAAAAGCAAACGAAGAGAGCAACTGAATGGCTACCTTATTTTGCAGAAAATATTAATGTATTTTATAATGAAGGTAAATTTGGAAATCAATCTTTTCAATTTGCAATAATAACATCTAAACACTGGGGAGATTTTTCTGAAATGAATATAAAAGATCCCTTAATAGAAATTACGATTGATGATAAAAATTATAGGATGAATCTATCAAAATTCAAAGAAATAATTAAAAATAACAATGACTGAAATTAAATCAGGATAAAAAATGGAAAACACAGGAATCGTAATCAGAATTGACCACAATGTAGCATTACCAAATAATGAACAGTGGCAAAACAGACAGGAAATATATATCCTAGTAAAAGTGACGAAATGATAACCGATAAAATAAATAAAGCACTTACCTTAATTGATGTAGTATTACTAGATCATGTAATAGTAACAGAGAACAATTATTACAGTTTTGCAGACGAAGGGAGATTATAAAATGGATAAATATAAAGTAAAAGAGAGAGAAGAATTCAGGCAAATATTTGGGTTCGATGCACCGATATGTATGTCATCAGTAGGAACAGGAAAGTTTAACCTTAATATATTAAAACTTGACACAATGATTCCCGGATTCGACGGTGAGGAATGTACATATAATGGAAAACCTGAATATTCATTGTTCAGAGCTATAAAAGAAAAATACGGAGACAGAGCGACAAAATTAGTTACACTTTTAATATAACAATAGTGAAGAAATATAAAGGATTCAATGTCGAGGAAATAGTCATACTTAGCGAAGATATAGTATGCCAAAGTCAATATAAAGAACAAGAACATCATAAGAAAGGAACAAAATTCAAAATTAAGAGTTTCCCGCCTTGTACTATTCCAGGAGAATATAAATACTTCGTTTACGGAAAAGACTTTCTTGACATAACTGTCAGATGCTGGATTAATCAAATTCTTAAAATCAAATAAAATTATGGGAAAACCGATAGTAGTATTACAGGACTGCACGAACGGAGATCTTAAAAAAACTCTGAGATATGCAGAAGAAATAAATGACTTTAGTTTACATAGATGCCTGGATCGGTTAGCTGAGGTAGATATAAATTGTAAAAGTAAAACAAAAATTTATCCGGACTTTGCACCCAATTCATTTTCATTTGCCAGAATGAAGGATAAAAAATGTATAACAAATGGAGGTATTATATTCCATGGAATAAAAGGCGAGCATGGAGCAGGAGCTCCTACATTTAGCGTTTCGATAAGTAATTCACCTGGTTGGAGCATTCACACTTAAAGGAAGGTAAAACTTCCTTTTTTTTATTTTGTATTGTAAATGTTTTACTGTATCTTCACAACATCAAATTCGGGGAAAAATCATGATAAACTTCGCAAGTAAAGAAGAGAGATACTTCTACTGGTGGCTTAAAGAATTAATTGACCGTAAACTTGTCACTTCATTCATTTACCAGCCAAAACCTTTTATTCTATTTGAACCAATTAGCCTGTCTTACCAAAAACAGCTAAAAACGATGTTTAAAACCATCAATGTAACATTACTGCAGGATCATCAATACCAGGCAGACTTTATGTTCTTTTGGAATCCTGATATTCTCAAAATAAAAGGAAAGATATTTATAGGACTTAAAGATGCTTTATTAACAAGTTTTAAACACATTCCACTTATAGCAAACTATTCAAAGAAAAAGAATTGTTACTATTCCATTATTGATACAAAAGGAACATATAATCAGCATGATGCATGGAGAAGATTCTCTATTGAACAGAAATGGGTATATCAAAACTTCGGAATATACGTGCAAAAGATCATCACACACCCACATGTTACCAAGAAAGGGAAAATGACACCAATGAATGCATTGTTTCCAAATACCTTCCTTCCTGACAGGTTTTTATTAACAGATGAATCAGGAAAGAAACGTAAGATTAATTATTCCTTCATTTTGCTCGGCGAATACTTAACAAACTTATAGAAATTATCTTCTTTATAAATTAATACTCAATTATATGGATGAACTTATGATCACTTACCCAAAACAACCCTCAGCTTTTATCGGGGAAATACTAAAGGTTGTCTCAGCAGAATCAAATATTCCGATTGATCTAATTCTAATGAAGAGCAGAAAAAGAGAAATCGTTGATTTAAGACAGAAAGCAATGAGTCTTGCCAAAACATTTACAGGAGCCAGTCTTGCTACAATTGGATCAGTAATAGGAAACATGGATCATGCAACAGTATTACATGCTTGCAGAACTGTGAATGATCTTATTGATACAGATAAAAGTTACAAAGGAGACTACATAAATATGTATATTAAAGTAGGCAGAGTTATTGAAGCTATGCCTGGTAAGTCATTTGTTTGTAAAACATGTGGAAATACTGATGTTCAAACAAAAGTATGGATTAATATCAATACAAGACAATTGATTGAAACAGTAGAAACGTTTGATACCATGAATAACTGGTGTCCTGAATGTATGGAATCTACTCCTGTTATTCCTCTTATTGAATATCTTGCCTCTTTCGAATCAAAAAACATTGAAGAACTTACAAAAGAATAAATCTAATGGATATATTTTGGAGACCCTACCAGATTGCCTGCAAACGGGCAATCAAAGAGAACTATGACAAAGGAATATCTAAACAATTAATTGTTCAGGCAACCGGTACCGGAAAAAGATTACAAGCTGTTAACCTGGCTAAACATTTTGACCGTACATTGTTTATTGCACATAGGGAAGAACTGATCATGCAGGCATATGAAGAGATAAACCAGTACTGGCCAATGCAGGTTGGAATAATAAAAGCATCCAGATTTGAACTTGAAAAGAGAATTGTTGTTGCATCTGTTCAGACACTATATAATAAACTGGATAAAATAGCACCTAATATATTTGCGTTGGTTATTATAGACGAATGTTTTCCTGCAGAAACTTTAGTTGATGGAATAAGAATTGAAGACTTTGAAGTTGGATGGACTGTAAATTCATTTAATCATGATACAGGAAAAAGAGAAGATTCCATTGTTACAAAAATAATGAAGAGAAAATACTCTGGAAGACTATATAATCTTGGATATTTCAAATGCACTCCTAACCATCCAATTTTCGTTACTGAAATAGGCTATTGTCTTGCAAAGGAAATATATTATGCATATATTTGTTACAAAGTGATGAGTTATGGTTTTAAAAGCTTTACCAAATCGAAATTGTTCAAATTGTGGGAAAGAATATTCCTTCGAAGAATCAGGATTAAACAGGATAGCATACATGGCTTCTCTCAGAAGAGATTCTGGATGCTGCTCAGTAAAATGCAAAAAGGAATATTTCAGCAAGATAGCTTCCAATACTATGAGCAAGACAAATCACAGGTACGCTTCTGCCCGGATGAAGAAAAACAATCCAATGTTCAATCAAGCATCGATAAACAAAATGAAAAGATCTTTAAAAGGAAGAACATTTTTGTCTCGTGGTGGAAACGGAGAACCAACAAAACAGCAGATTATTATTGCGGAATTGACCCATTTACCAATGGAATATCCAATAACATTAAAATAACAAGCATCATCAGAAATAAGCCTACCAAAATGTTACAAGGTAGATTTGGCTTGTTCAGAGGTAAAACTAGCAATAGAAATAGACGGGAAGACTCACCGCTTAAAACGTTGGAAATTCTTAGACAAGCGAAAAACGGCAGTATTGAAAAGTCTCGGTTGGAAAGTATTAAGATTTACAAACGAAGAAGTGAACAAAAATCCGGAAAAAATAGTAAAGAAAATTATGTCTACAATCTTGAAGTTAAAGGAAACAATAATTACTTCGCCAACACTGTTTTAGTTCATAATTGTCATCACTATGTTTCCCGAACTTACCTGAAATGTATTCGTCATTTTACACCCAAACTTTGTACCGGTTGGACAGCTACACCCAAACGTTTGGATGGGTTAAGTCTGTCAAATATATTTGATGATATAATTTTCAAATATCATATTGAAGATGGAATAAGAGATGGATATCTTGCCCCAATGGAAGCGTATCAAATAAAAACAGCAACCGATATCAGTGATGTGAAGAAAACAGCTGGGGACTTCAATATAAAGCAACTATCTGAAAAAATAGATTCTGAATTAAGAAATAATCTTATTGTTCATAAGTACAAAGAATACACCCCGGGAATGCAAGGGATAGCTTATTGTGTAGATATGGACCATGCTTATAATTTAAGAGATAAGTTTATTATGAATGGAATATCATGCGCGACAATTGTTTCTGATAAAAAGCGCTGTCCGGACAGAACTGAAATTATAAAAGGATTCAGAAATGGGGAAATCGATGTTATAACAAATGTTAATATTCTTACAGAAGGATTTGATTATGATGACATAGGTTGTATTTTGATGTGTAGGCCTACACAGTCTGAAACACTTTATATCCAAAGTATTGGGCGCGGTACAAGACAAAAATCTCTCAGTTTCATAGAAAAGCATGATACCAAGAAATGTACTGTTTTGGACTTTGTGGACAATACAGGAAAGCATTCTCTTGTCAATGCATGGGAACTGGAGAAAGGAAAACCTATAGAGGACAGAATATTTCTTCCGGAGAAAATCAAACAATTACTTCTTATCGAGAAAGAAAAACGTGATAGGCGATTAACAGTTCTATACGGAACAGACAAGAAAATCAACCTTGTAAAACTTCCGGAAGTGAATCCTTGGAACTCTGCAAAAATGTATGATCCGGCAACTGAGAAACAACTCAAATGGATCAAGGACATGGGTGTGTACCAGGAAGGAATCGAATACACCAAAGCAATGGCATCTGAACTGATAGGTGGACAGGAAGCAGCTGATTGGCAATTACAATGGCTTGGTAGGGAAAAGTATGATGTATCAAACGGAGCTACACTGGGGCAGTTCCAAAAAGTTAAGTGGATGAGAGAGAAGAAAGCAAAATATGAAATAGAAAACAAAGAAATAGTAGATGCTCAAAACCTTAAAAACTCATTATTATGAAAGAAAAGGATAATAATATTTTATTTTTCCCTTCAATGGGAAGATGTCCTTTGTGTGGGAGGTTTATGAAAAGAGGACTTGTAAATTGGATGGATCATATATACGATAAGTGTATTTCACCTAAAGCTGAAGAAATTAGATTACTACGTGAAATAATGGCAAATTTAATCATATTTAAAAAACCAATAAGTAATTATGAATGAAAGTTATATTGTTACCTAGATTGATGGAAGTCCTATTGAAATACATAAAACTATTTACACTAAAAAATAACTAATCATGGATAAAAAGACAAGGAAAGCAAGAATCAAAGTAAGCGAAGATATCAAAAACGCTGAAAAAGGAGAACAAATCTTCACTAAATGGGGTGATCACGTACTTGCCCGGCATGAAATCGAGAGCTTCACAACTATTGTAAAAGATCAATTATACCAAATTAATGCTAAAAAAGATGAGGTGCTTTTACCATTCTCTGAATACTTTGGAGACCATGCAGAAAATTGGATAGTGATCCTTAACAAAGATACAAACAAAGAGCTTGCCAGAAAAAGTACCAAGACTGTGGACATGATCAACTGGAAATTATCTTCTCCTCAAATTAATAACAAAGGAAATGAAAAATAAAATAATTGAAATGAAAGTAAAATTGCCTTCTATTTTAGGATCCACTACGATTAATCATGCAGCAAGAATACAGCTAGGATTAAATGCATCCGAATATGTTTTAATGGATTATATCTACCGGTGTGTTCAGAAGAAGAAAGAAATGGAGGTTACAGAAACTTACCGGCAAACCGGGTTTGCAACTGACCAGCAAGAGATCTTATTAAGAGGTCTTGTAATGAAAGGTTTTGTGTGGCCCGATCAAGTATCGCCACCAAAGATAACAAGTAAATGGGAATCTGCATTTGCCGATATGAAAGCAGAATTTGATAATCTATTCTGGCGTATGAATGGGAAAGTATATTTTCCGGGATCCAACAAAAAAGCTTTTGAACTTTATTATAAATTAAGAAAGCAATATTCAAGAGATTTCCTTATTAACCAGAGAAATCAATATGCAAGATTCTTGAATATGCAGGAGAAAAATGGATTTGACCAAGCAAAAATGATGGCTGAAAGATGGCTGAATCCAAAAAATGAAAATTATCTCATTGACTGGAAAACCATGGGTGATGAAGTAGAAAAAAAGATAAAAAGAAAAGAAGAAGCTCAGAAACCGGTTGATGCTATGCAAAAATCTGAAGTTTTGGATACGAATCAGAGAAAAACTCAATATGAAGAAGATAGCAACCAGTAGAGGAGTATTTGAAATAATAGTTGATTCAACCAAAGCAGACACAAAAGGAGAAGTATATATAATCTGTCCTAGTTGTAATCCATCAAGAAAACCAGAACATCAAAGCGAAAAGAAGCTTGCAGTTAATATAAATAAGGATCCAAGCCCATGGAGATGTAATCATTGCGGAGAAGCCGGTTACATACTTACCAAAGAATACATTGAAAAAGCTAAAATAAAGCCTCTAACGAAGAATTATAATTTTAACAACATAAGTGATCAATTAAAAGATTGGTTCTGGGAGAAGAGACGTATAGGTATCCAAACGCTTAAGCATTTTGATATATCAATGAATCTTGAATCAATATTGCAACAACGATTTAAGGAAGGAGATGAACATACAAAAGGAAAATGGATAGCAAAACAATGTATAAATTACAAATACAAAGAAAATGGTGTTCTTATAAATATTAAGTTCCGGGATAATATAAAGAATTTTAAATTGATTTCCGGAGCTACTTTGATGTTCTATAATATTGATTCCATAAAAGACTCTAAAACTGCAGTAGTTGTTGAAGGGGAAAATGATTGTATGGCTTATCATGAAGCAGGAATCCTAAATGTAATATCCGTTCCCAATGGGGCAACTATTACTATTGAAGAAAGAAAAATACTTGAAGAGACAGGAAGTCTTCAGATCATGAGTGCTGTTAATATGGAGTATCTTGATCTCTCCATAGACAATCTGAATCATATTGAGATCTTTTATATTGCCACAGATGATGATCCGGCCGGCATTAAACTTCGCGAAGAACTTGCAAGAAGATTGGGTTATGAAAGATGCAAATATATTAAGTTTGGAGAATACAAAGGTGATGATGAAATACCTATCAATGATCCGAATGAATTATTATTCAAGAAAGGAAAGGCTGTTCTTGCTTGTACTTTGGATCATGCACATTCATTTCCGATATCGGATGTGACCCTGGCTGATGAATACCTTGATATCATGCTGAAAAATTATGATGAAGGAAGAACAAAAGGGATCAGTACTCTTTACAAATGTCTTGATCCACACTTCAACTGGGTAAAAGGCTGGCTGTATGTTATAAATGGTTTTCCTAATCAAGGAAAAACATCGATAATATTGAATTTCATGGCTGTAGCCTCAGTCAAGTATCATTGGAAATGGGGAATTTATTGTCCGGAAAATTATCCTGTTGAAAATGTTGTGGAAATTATATCAATGATCCTGATAGGAAAAACTATTGAATCAAATTACGATAGAAGAATAACAAAGCAGGAATTAATTGATGTAACTAAAACCTTTATTAAAAAGCATTTTTACTTTGTTGATAATGAAGATGGATTTACTCCGGAAGAAATGAGAAAAATAAAAAAAAGACTTGTTCAGCAACATGGAATAGTGGGTTTTCTTACAGATCCATGGTCCAGCCTTAATCATAATGTAACTCCTTCTGGTGGAATAGATCAATATCTGGAAAAAGAACTGAATCAAGAAATACGATTAACTACCAAGTATGACTTAATTAACCTTGTTTGTCATCACCCAAGAACACCTAAAACAAAAAGTGATGCAGCTATACCGCCATCTATATTTGAATTAACCGGTGGAAAAATGTGGTGGATTAAAGCATCATCCGTGTCTTGCGTTCATCAGGAAGATTTCTCCGACTGGAAAAACAACCTGGTTGGATTTCATATACAGAAAATGAAAGATAAACAAAAAGGTGGAGAGACTACGAGTAATACCAATTTTCCTATACTCAGGTATGATAAATTATCAAGAAGATTTTTCGAACCGGATAAATTAACTGATGAAAGACCAAAATATAATAAATTTCCATTTGAATCTTATCTCTCTGGTGAACAGCAAGCGTTATTTGAGGGATTTTAAACAAATTAATAATCATAAATAATATTTTTAACTATTTAATTCAATACATAATATTAAAAGCAAATAAATATGAAAACAAATAGACGATATGAAATCAAAGTTCGTATCTTTAAAGAATGAAAATTACTGGAATTTATAAAATAGAGTCAGTTACATTTCCTTATAAGATATATATAGGTAGTGCTATCAATTTCAAGAAGAGATGTTCTGTCCATCAATGTTATTTAAAGAAAAATAAACACCCTAACCAGAAATTACAAAACCATTATAATAAATATGGTGAAAAAGATTTCAAATTCTCTATCATATTGATTTGCGAAAAAGAAGATTTAATTAAGCTTGAGCAATATAATATAGATAGTTTCAATCCTTGGTTTAACATATTGACTATTGCTAATAGCCGTTTAGGCAAGAAACATACTTCAGAATCTATTCTAAAGATGAAAAAAGCAAGAGTTGGACGAAAACCATCACTTGGGAAACATTGGATAATATCGGAAGACGCTAAAACAAAAATTAGAGAATGGCATTTAGGGAAAACATGCTTATTAGAAACAAGAAAAAAAATGCGTGGTACAAGAAGCAATTCTAGTAATAAACGGAAATTAAAGCTGATTATTCGCGAAAGCATGATTAATAATAAAAATGGATGTAAAATAACAGATGAAATTCATTTATATATTATTAATAATATTGATAGATTAACTCAAACTCAATTAGCAAAACAATTAAATTTACATCAATCAACTATTTCTAAACATATAAATAATTATAACTATGAAAGCAACAAAGGAACAACCGGATATTGTCAATGATAAAACCATTGCATCCGAAAAACAGGAAAAACCTATTGAACAAGGAGAACCACTCCTTGAAATGAAAATACTGAAACCAAAATTCAGTCATCTCTCTACACAGATTGAACAATTCCAAAAGTATGCAGATAAAATACAGGTGGATAGTAGTATGTCATTAACGGTGGCTGAAAACAATGTCGGATTAATCAATGATACATTGAAAAATGTCGAGAAGGTCAGAAAAGTATTGAAAGATCCTTACATGCAGACCGGAAAAATGATTGATGAATATGCTAAAACATTGACAATTCCGTTAAATGAAGCAAAGGCATCAGTTACACAATCTATTACAAATTACAAAAGTATTGAAACCGCAACCAAAAAAGCTGAAGCAAAAAAGGCATTGGAAGAAACTGAAAAATTGGCTGATGCAAAAAGTGAAGAGGCTGATAAGCTATTCAGGATAGAATCTCAAATGAATGCAAGAATATATGGAGGTCATTGGTTTAATAAAAGTAATCAGCAACAAAGCAGTTCTGGATGTAGTACTGCATTTGATACAAATGACCTCAGAAAAATGATCAAGGAAAAATTACCTAGTCCTGATATATTCATTTATTTACACAAAGAATACAAAATTCTGTTAAAAGAAATCAACAAAAGACTTACTGCAAAAACAACCAGTATAATTGAGTCAGAAACTGAGAGTGAAATTGTAAAGGAAAACGCTATAAAAGAAATGGATGCAGCAAAAGATACTGCTATTCAAAGTAGCAATGTAAAAAAGCAGGAACTAGCTCAGACCATTATCAAAGAAGCTAAAAAGGATATTAAAGTATCTACAGATGCTATTCAGGAAGCAGGTAAAGGAGTAAGAAAGCAACTAAAATTTGAACTGGATAACATAGCAAATATCCCAAATGAATGGTTACAAATCAATGAAACTGCAATACGTGAATGGGCATTAGCTAATCAGAAATTAGTTAGAGATTCAATTGAAGAGAAAAATGGAGTAATTACCGGTATTAAATTCTATTTTGAACAAACCTATGTTAGCAGGTAGAAATTATAATTACAAAGATCCCCGAACACATTATGCTATTGTCAAGAAAATTCTTGAAGAAAGCAGAAGAAAGAATCGTGCTATGAGCCTATATAAGATAGAAAAAATAGTACGACTTTTCTTCAATCTGAAATGGGGAGTTGCATCTTATTTTAGAAAAGGGAACAACTTCTTTGTAAGAAATGTTGGAGAATTCATACCTATACCATCAAGGCGTTATTACTTTATAATGAAAAAAGCTAAAGCAGGTAAAATAAAGCATGAAAACACTAAGGAAAGATGGAGAAAGTATTGGGCAAAATATCCTCTTAAGAAAGAAGCCAAAATGGATGATACATAGTATGCCTTTACAAGAAAAAAAGTTATCTTTACACCCAAGTATTTTTTATTAATTATTATTATTTATTTAAACAAAAAATTATTATGAAAGCAACTGCAAGCGGAAACTTTAAGCCAGTAAAACTGCCTGAACCGCAAACAACTGTCGCAAGATGTTATTCTTTAATTGACATCGGAACTGTACCTCACATTTACCAAAATGTTTTACAAGGTGTCATTCACAAAATTTTCCTTACATGGGAACTCCCATTATTGAAAGCTGTATTTAGTGAAGAAAAAGGCGAAGAACCTTTTGTTGTTTCTGAAGAACTTACATTGAGTACAAAAGAAAATTCAAACCTTGCCAAGCTCATAGGACAATGGAGAAACAAACCTCTCACCCCTGAAGAGCAACAATCATTTGACCCAGCTGTAATGGTTGGTAAAACCGGTATGGTTCAATTCATCCATAAAAGAAAGGTCAAATATCGCGATACACAGATTGATGAAGTGACCAGTGAAAATACCAGCATGAAAATGCAGGGTATTATTAAACGTCCTGCAGTTATGGCTATACCAGCAGGTATTAATCCAATGTTTATATGGGACTGGGAACGAATTGAATCAGGAGAAGAAACATTTGACAAAGAAAAGTGGGAAAAGATTCCAAATTTCCTGAAGAAGAAAATCAGAGAGTCTGAAGAGTATAAGAAATTTGCTCCAAAAGATCTTGATAATGATTCTGCAGCTGCTTCTCCAGAAGCCGCGGCAGCTCCTGCAGCAGCCGCAACTTCGGTTTCTGAGGAAGAATGGTAAATGAAGGAACCGAAATATAAACATTTCTTTACGGTCCGGAACGGAAAGTTCATCTGGGAAGTTAAGGATATGTTTGCATGGAAAAAGCTAAGCTTAGAAGGCAGAAGAGGCTATGCAATAATTGAGCAAGTTACTGGAGAAGTTACTCCTAATCAATATGCTTATTATTTCGGCGGGATAATCCGCAAAGAATGTATGGTATCTAATGTCTTTCAAGGCTTATCTGAAAAGCAAGTTCACCAGGTACTTTTCGCAGAACTCCGTTCATCTGTAAAAGGAATTAAACTTCTGGACGGAACTACAAAACTAGTTACGGTTAGTGAAGATTTTGGTGCATATGGAAAGGAAGATATGCGAAAGTATATTGAAGAGCTTATACCGCACTTAAATGTTGAATATCGTATTTACCCGAAACCGGCAGAACATTACAAGTACAATAAATTTTATCTTAAAGAAAGAAAAATTAAGTAAAACAATAAAATGTTAGAAGATTCGCCAACATTAATGGAAATATTTAAGGATCTCTTCCAAGAGGATTTTCTTAATAAAGCTCTCCTTCTCTCAATAGCTGGAGGAGTAGTGACTGCAACAATAATGTATGGAAAGGGATTTGTTAAATTTATATATGAACGGATCAGAAGAATTATAGTATTTTCAGTAAAAGTAGAACAAACCGATGATTTGTTCTGGCAGATTGAAACATGGCTGTTTAAATATTATCAAAAGAAATATCGTAATGTTATAGCTTATGTAGGTAAAGGCAGGGTTTACTCCTCAAATGAAGTAAGGGAAGAAAGTAAAGAATCCAGTTCAGCTACCAAAAATAAAAGAAAAAGCACAAAAATTAAATATCGTCAAGAACAAGATACAGTATTAATATTATATAAGGGATCATTTATAAAAATAAATAAAGGTAGAGATAAAATTGAAAATGCTAATAATCTTGAATCTTTGTTTTTTGATTCATTCTATATATCTACACTGTCCGGATCAAATAAGATAAAATCAATGTTATCCGATATTGTTGAGTATAACCAGTCTTTACTCTCTAAGGAAGAAATATTTTATATATATACATTTGATGGTTGGAATTGGTTGAGACAGAAAAGTATAACTAGTAAAACTATTGATAATGTTATAATAAATAAAAAGGTTAAGCGTGAGTTTATTATAGATGTCAATGATTTTTTAAAGAACGAAAGTTGGTACAAGGATAGATCTATCCCCTATAAACGAGGATATTTATTTTATGGTACACCGGGAAATGGGAAGACATCCCTTGCGTTAGCTTTATCGAATTATCTTAAAAGGGATATCTATGTTATGAATATCAGTGACATATCAGAGGATAAAGGATTGATCAGAGGATTTGGTGCACTTAAAAATAATTCTATACTTCTTATTGAAGATTTAGACACAATATTCAAAACGCAGAGAAAGATCGATAAAGAAAAGATTAGCTTTTCAACTCTTCTTAACTGCATGGATGGAGTATTTTTCAAAGAAGGTGTTATTACTGTAATGACAACTAATCACAAATCTGTTCTTGATCCGGCATTGATTAGACCTGGAAGGATAGATTTAGAAGTACATTTCCCAAATCTTGAATTTGATCTGGTACAGGAATATATCAATAACTTTTATAATCTCAATATTTCAATTAATAGTGAGCTTAACAAAAAAGATCATAGTATGGCTGAAATTCAAAATATCTGCCTCAGATCTACTCATAAAACTATTAAGTCCAATTTATAAATAAAAAACTAAAATTTTGTATTATGAAAACAATTTGTATTTATCATTCCCGGGATCTCGAACCTATTAAGAGATGTTCCACATGTGATATATTCAAAGTACATTCATTATTTTCAAATAATAAATCAACGAAGAATGGTAAGCATCATCAATGTAAAAGCTGTAATAAACAACAATCGGAGAAATATCGCAAGAACAATCATGGTAAAATAAGAGCTCACAATAAAACGAAATATTACGAAGATGTTGAAAAATCAAGAAAAGAAAGCAGGGAACAATATAAAAAACATAAAAAAAGGAAACTACTACAAAATAAGAAATGGAGGGATCGGCATAAAATCGAAATATCAGAATATCAACATGATTGGTATTTAAAGAACAGAGAACATAAATTGAGGAAAAATGCTGAATGGGAAAAAAATGAAATGATAACAAATCCTGAATACCGGTTACAGAAAAATTTAAAAATAAGAATTAATAATGCACTAAGAGGAAAAGTTAAGTCCGGTAAAACATTTGATTTACTTGGTTGTGATCTTGAAGAATTTAAAAAATATCTTGAGGTTCAATTCGATAATAAAATGACGTGGGATAATTATGGTTCTTATTGGCATGTTGATCATAAAATACCTTGTGCAGTATTTGATTTATCAACTGAAGAACAACAAAAAATATGTTTTCATTATAGGAATCTACAACCGCTAGAAGCAATAAAAAATATGTCAAAAAAAGATAAATTAATTACTAATCAATTAAACTTAATGTTATGAGTAAAACTATTGTAATTTACCACAAACGCGATTTGGACGGCTGGATGTCAGCAGCTATAGTTAAAAAATGGTGGTTAGAATCTTTGCCTAAAGGAATCAAGGGAGACATATTTAATAGCCCAGCATTGGATCATACAACGATTCATGATAAAAATCCTTCAGGAGAGGCATTAACCTTTCTTGGTTGGGATCATGGAGATGAAGTTCCTAATTTATCCGGATACGGTAAAGTAATCATGGCTGATATTGCTTTCTCTGCTGATGAAATGTTAAATTTAAGCAAAAAATTAGCTGCTAAATTTATATGGATAGATCATCATGAGTCAGCAATAAATGACTCAAAAGGAAAATATGACGGCAATTTTGGTTTAAGAGATGTTAATTTCGCGGCTTGCGAACTTACATGGAAATATTTTATGCTAACAATAAAAGAGAATCCTGTACTGGAAAGTGGTGAAAATAAGATGCCGGAGATAGTAAGGTTACTCGGCCGGTATGATTGTTTTGGTCACAGAGGCACTGCTGAGGAACGGAAGGTGTTAGAGTTTCAATATGGAGCAAGGGTATGGATAACTAACTATGAAGAAGCTTATGATGCATTACTGATTAATACAATAGGAACAGGCCTTCTTAATCGGAAAGTCGATGCTATATTAATAACAGGTGAAACAATTTATCAACATCTCTGTACAGAAGCTCGGCAAACCTACGCAAAAGCTTTTTCAATTACATTTAAAATTACAAAGCCTCATAGCTCCGTAGGTTTTGCATCACATCCATATAATTTTCTTTGTGTAAACCAGGAACGATTCAATCCAATTAATTTTGGTATAGACTATCATAAAGATGGATATGATGGATTTGCTTCATTTTGGTACAAAAAAGGTAAATGGAGCTGTAGTCTTTATAATGACGATGGAAAGGTAGATGTCAGCATTATTGCTAAACAATTTAGCGGTGGTGGTCATAAAGGAGCCGCGGGTATGGTTATTGATACAAAAACAATGTTAAAAATAATAAAATGAAGGAAAAAAGGGAAATCAGAAATAAAATAAGGAGTCTCTTTAATGAATTAAGAGTAGCGAAAATGGAATATAAAGGATTGAATCAGATAGACATGCTTTCAAGTACCGGGAATAAATTAAATGAAAAGATTCATTTAACAAGAGGGAAATTACTTGCATTACATTGGGTTTTAGGTACTGTTAAATTTGTAGAAGAATGACCTGGCAAGAAGTTTTAGCACCGGAATTACAAAGCCACAAAATGCAGGAGATAAAAAAGTTCCTGCAGGCCGAAAGGAAAATCAAGAATATCTACCCGGCAGGGAAAGATGTCTTTCGTGCATTTGATCTTTGTCCATACGAACAAACAAAAGTTGTTATAATCGGGCAGGATCCATATCATAGTGAAGGAACAGCTGATGGATTAGCTTTCTCTACCAGGCAAGCAAAAACACCACCTTCCTTGCAAGTCATTTTTAAAGAGATCTACAAGGACTTAAACATTCAGTATATGCATAACCTCACTTATGAGGAGTTCTTCCCTACAAACAACTTAGAAAAGTGGTCTCAGCTTGGAATCTTATTACTCAATACAGCACTTACAGTAGAACAGGATAAACCAAAAAGTCATGATCATCTTGGATGGGATGTAGTTATCAAAAAAGTATTTGAAGGGTTGAATAGAAAAAAACAACAGGTAGTCTTTTTACTATGGGGCAAAGAAGCTCAGAAATATGTAAATCTAATCGATCCGGCAAAAAAGCATATTCATTTTGATGCGGCACATCCAGCTGCAGAATTATATTCAAGCAATGCCGGGTTTTATGGTTGTAGACACTTCAGTATTATACGCGATGTTCTACCTGCACTCGAGGGAAGGAATGTATTTCAGAGTATAAACCTGGATCTTTGTTTTGACAAGACAAAAGCAAAAGAAATTGTAAAGGAACATTATCCTCTTGAATCAGATCATATCTGCAATTATATTGATAATGAACTTATGATTCATATACCGGTAAATAAAGAAATTTACTGGGATGAAGTGAAAAAATTTGTAGAAAAAATATCTACAAAATATGTATAATATTTCTGGAATATATCAAATACAGTCTATCAAATATCCGGAAAGAATCTATATTGGAAGTTCTTGCAAAATCAATAACAGATTAGTAAATCAATGAAACAATATTTTCTAAACAAAACTAAATATTAAAAAATCATGACAGACAAAACAAAAGATGAAAGAAAACCAAACCAAGGTGGTAAAACTATTTTTATAGGTAGAACAGAAAGAGCAAGCAGAATTCCTAACCTATCCACATCAGATAAAGCAGTGAAAACATTAGCAGAAAAAGAAAGCATAAAACTGCCAACTGATGATAAAATTCCACCAGGAGAACCACCACCAAAACTTGAGCAAAAATCTTATGAAGAAATAACTGCACAATCGGTTGTAACATTACCTCATAATCAGGTTAGACCTGTTAATGGAAGAATATTCTGCAAAGAAGTAAATCCTGAAGAAATGAAAACAGATGGCGGAATAATTTTACCGTCACAATATGATAAGCCTGAAGCAAAAGGTGGACAGCAAATTCAATTAAAGAGATACTTTGTTATTGATGTTGCAGATGATTGTACTATCCGTTTTAAAAAGAGAGAAAATACCACACCATGCAAAATCAAAAGAGGCGATGAAGTATTTCCTTTTATACCAGATGTTGTAGATTTTAAATTTCCTACACTTTTTGATTTTTACATCAATAAAGAATACATGGTATTTCATGAAACAGAACTCGGCGGAGTCGGAGTATCTTCGTTGATACAGAAAGAGAAGTAAGAAAAAAAAGAAACAGGGAGAAGGGACATAACAGTCCCTTTTTTTTTAACTCCATGCGGGAAAATCAAAGTATTTATAAGAAACAGTGAGTTGCCATTCATGGTCTATAAAATCTGTTAGCCAATCTTTACTTCCAGAATCATATATAACTGCCCTAATCTGAATATCAGCTATTTCAGTTGTATCGGTTAATATCGGATCTATAACATATCCAGGTCTGTCCTTATCCCAAAGATTAACCATTATAGGATCAAACTTTTTAGTAGCATTTTGTGCAGCTGCATAACTGTTGTATCCAGCCGCGGGATATCTCCAATAGCCAATATCGAAATACATAATTTCGTTATCACCTTTGGTTAAAATACAACAGATTTCATCTCTTTTTCCAGCTCTTGGAAATATATTTTTAAATTGCAGATATTGATTTACAGCAGTATTCTGCAGTTTAAAATGTTCCCAGCTGTGTGCCTCTCCATCAGATTGAGGTGAATCATATGTAATATCCATCTTCCAAATCTTAGCACTGACTACTTCGGTTACAAACCCATCGTCATCATAAGCACCCCCTCCAGCATAAAGATGCACATACTCACCTAACACTAAATCATGATCAGCATCAGAAGTACATTGTATTGTTCCACTGTCAGCTATAATATCTATGCTGTCTATTTGAGGTTTTAGCTTAATTGTTTTTTTAACCATAACAAGCCCGGTTCCTGGATTACCTTGAATACCCTGTATTCCTTGACTACCGGTACCACCAGTACCACCCGTATCTCCGGTATCACCCTTTTCGCCTTTATGTATCTTCGAAACCTTAACTGTTATATAAAGGTCGTTATAGCTTGAATGGGAAAGTTTCAACGTAAACCATGCATGATTTGCCGCAATAGCATCTACATCTGCCGTAAGAAGACTAACACTTACTGTACAATCAGTTTGAGAACTAACAGTCATTGACCAACCATTTGTAGTACCACCATTGGCAAGAATTATATTTGCCTGAATCACCATGATAGTGATTGTTTTGCTAGTGTAATCTACATTACTTCCGTCATCATCACAAGGTAATGCAAGATGCCACGGCTGAGCTATTGCAACTACAGCTGGATCACCCTTATCTCCTTTGCTTAAATTTAAAGGTAAGATCGGTTTTGATGAATCACCGCCTACTTCTGGATAATTTCCCATATCATTAGATTTTAAGGTTTAACTTTTTCTTTTTCTTTACTTTTTTCTACAGGAATAACTTGATTTAGTTCTATTTTCTCATCTTCAATCATGAACATCACTCCATCCATCATCAAGGTATCCAATCCTTTTGGAATCGTACTCCAAGGAATTTCTTTGAATTTAAACGTTATTTTACATGGTTCTTTAAGCATTGCTTCCATTTCTTCAGCTTTCTTCTTTCTTTCATCTATCAATGCTTTGTTTTTCTCTTCAAGCCTATCTATTGCTTTGCCGGCAGGACTTGTTTTATCTGCAACTGAGGGAACATCATAACCTTCCTGAGTGAAATCACCAATCCTTCTTTCAGTTTTGATAGGTTCACCCTCTTTATCTTTCCTGGCATACTTGGCAAGTATTGCATTGCGCTCCTTAAGATAATCTTTGTATTCGTCAGATAATTTCTCACTGTCTTGAAATGATTCGATAAGAGGAGTTAGTTTTCTTTTGTTATAACTAACTGCCTGGATAAATTTTGCATGGAATAGATAATCACTCATATCTTCCAAGTCTTTTATGTCAGCAAATAATGGTTGCTTAACAGCACTTAGACCATTAAACATTTGGAGAGCATCTCCATTAGTCATATTTTCCATAATGAATAAGTATAAATTAATAAAATAAAAAAGTAAAGTTATAAAAATATTTAATTATATCCGTATATTCTAACCCCATCAGTTGTTGTTACATCTTTTACAATTATCTGACATTATTATGGTCCTGCACTTTGTTCTACATAGACAATATAATTACTTCCATCATGATTAATTGTAGCTTCTCCTAATCTTAAACCTCCTGTATTTTCATCAGCTTCTAAATAAAAACCACCATCGCCTGTACCTGAACCTGAAGATACATGTAACCAAGCAGCTCCAATTGTTACAGTAGCAACCCAACTGTTAGTTGGATTTGCTTCAATAGTAATATATTGAGTATCTCCTGACGAATCAACATACCATGGATTAGGATCCGCAGTTAACCTGGTTCCTTCTTGTTCTACATTAACTATAAAATTATTTGCATCATCGCTAACTATAGTTATTTCGCCTGATCTAGGAGAATTAGGTACAGTATTTGCAATAAAGCTAATTTCAAATTTATAACTTCCTTCTCCAGTATTTGCTCCGGTTATTGATAACCATGATGACCCTATTGTTACTGTAGCTGTCCAATTATTCTGATCATTTGCCGTAATAAATATTCTCTCTGATGAAGCTATTATAGGAAGATTACAAGGATCAGGGTAAGCACTTAAAAAAGAGAGACCTGTATATTTAACTCTTAGTTCAGCATTATAGACAAGTGACTGAGATATTGATGCTCCATTATAATATGTACGATAAAGATAATCATTAAGTGACGGTGCATTATTATTATAATCATAATTATGACGCATTTCTGTATATAATTTAGCATTCATAGCTACTGAATTAAAAGTATTCATATCTCCACTAGTGGCTTCTATTTTATGTACCCAAGAACTATCTCCTTGTTGATAAGCTGATTGACCTCCTGATAAAAGCAAAGCAATAGTACTACAGAACTCACCTATATCTAAAGGCTCAGTCCAATTAGCTCTATCAATATAAATATCTAAACCTACATCAGAAAATGCAGTTCTGCGAAGATATAACTCTACCTTAACTGCTGTACCTTGTAAACCTCTCAAGTCAAATAATAAATAACCTCTATAAATATAATATACTCCCCCAAAATTTCTAACACTAATTTCTATATCACCACCTGATAATATTACAGGAAGTCCAACAAAACAACTTCTTACATAAGCAAAGTTCACATGATAACTATGTAATTCTTTTTTTACAGCATAGCTCTCTTGATCTTTGCCAAAATACAGGTAAGGACGAATAGTAATCCATCTACGATGAGCATAATTTCTAAAATTAGAAAGGCGATCCTTACTTCCTTCATAAGCTGGATCAAAAGCATCGGTATCAGCTTCATTAAAACATCCCTGAAGAGATTTAGCATCAGGCAATATCTCATCAACTACATCTTGCAGACTAAAATTAGTTGTATCAGGAACGCTCATTTTCCAATTCTTTAACTCGTTTTTCCAATCGTATTATCTTTTCTTCATTAGTCTCGATCTTAGTATTCAAGACATGTATAGCTGCATTATTTATCGCAGTAATTGTACTATAACTAATATATTTATGATCAGAATTTTTAACTAGTTCTGGTCTGATTTTTTCCATATCCTGAGCAATGAATCCAATATGATCAAAGTTGTCACGATCATCCTTCCAGTCAAAATGGACAGGACGTAATGATAAAGCGATTTTTAATCCGTCCCTCACGGTAACAATATTCTTTTTTAATATTATATCAGATGATAGTACAAAATCACTTGCTGTAACATCTCCTATTATTTCTACATCTCCTGTACTATCAATAGTTACCTGATAAGCATTATTTGTCATAATCCTAAGAACATTAGTATCATGTGAATAAGCAAATCCAGCAACAAAAGAATCTTCAGGATCTCCAAACATTAAAAATCCCTCAGCAGTATTAGGAGTTAGAATACTAATTGCTGCATGAGTATCATCTTCAACAGTTAATCTTGAATATGCATGAGAATCACCACCACCATGTCCACCTGAAACAACTAAAATTGTATCAGGACTTACTGTTCCTATTCCTACTTTTCCTGAAGTATCAAGGGTGACTTTATCAACCGCATTTATTCTCCACACTAATTTATCTGATACATCATTTCTTACTGACATTTGATATGAACTTGTATCATTAGTCATAACAATTCCACTATCAGCATCATCAGAAGTTAATGTCATTAAGGTATTGTTTGTAGTAGTAGAAGCAATTTCTAATTTTGTTCCTGGACTTGATGTTCCTATTCCTACATTTCCTTTAATATAAAAATCACCATTTGCATCTAAATCAAATAAATCATCATTATCACTGTTACGAATCAAAAAAGTAGAATTAGCGTCATTAGCACCACTTTTCCAGTAAGCAAGGTCTATTCCTGCCCTACTTACTATTTCCAATGTTCTTCCAGGGTTTGTTACTCCTATTCCTACTCTATGAGTTGTAGCATTAACAAATAAAGTATTTGTATCAACTGTTAAATTATCACCAACCTCAAGATGATTCCCAATAGTAGCACTGTGCAATACATCAAGACCTGTGCCAACAGCATTAGCATAGATAATATCACCAAAATTATAAGTTCCAGAAACTGTATCACCTGTATTCAACATATAATCACTATGAGCCTGACTATTATCTGTTGAATGTGAATAGGCTGTATTCCAATTTCCTGAGTTATTTGTAATAGAAGTTCCCCATGCACTTTCTGTACTTAACGCTATTCCTGCTCCCGGATAAACCATTCCACTACCAGGTGGAGCAGCCCAAGTACCATCAGCTCTTAAAAAATTAGTTGATCCTCCGCCAAGCTTGCGTAAAAACCCATGTTTAGAAGTAGTAGCATTTAAAGTTGTAATATCACTACTTGTATGGTAAGTAGCAGAATCCATTGCATGTTGAGTAGGTGTACGAGCATTCGATAATCTTGAATCATTTCCTACACAAAAAGTATTACCACCTGTCCCAAATGAACTTACTATTAATACCCCTGCAGTAGTTGTAATGATAGGTAAATTTGCAGTTGATCCTATTGCTCCCGCGTTTGTTATATTTCCGTGAGTATGAGAAAGGTTTGCATATAATCCTGAATGATCTCCCCATCCATAAGCCGTATTCCAATTCCCTGAATTATTTGTTATTGATGAGTTCCAGGCTGATCCTGTTGATAAAGCTATCCCTGCTCCTGGATAATTCATTTCTACATGACCAAGATCATCATTGAAATTACTTAATCCGTACCCGGAAGGATCAATAAATTCTAAAGCATCAGGAACAGAGTTTACCATAACTATAAATCCTCCTGTAGCAGAATAACTTGCAGGACTATCACCAAGGTTAAGAAATGTATATGGCGGAATATTCTTATTAACTACAGTCCAATCTGTTAATAATGTAGGATCAGTCTCTTCAGATATTAGGAAATCACCTGCTTGTACTGCCTCAGTAAAAAATGTTCCGTCCACAGTAACTGTATACATATCACCTATCATAATACCTGAAGGAGAAGTATCAAGATCCGGAGTATTTGTGGCTGCATTATATTCTCCTTTGTAGTGAGTTCCTCCTGCTATCTGGTCAAATACAGCTCCGGATGTAGGTATGTGAGTATCATCATTTGTAAGTGTTGTCTCAATCGTGTCAACCGTTGCACCGGTGAGTAATGTCATACCACCATCTTTGAATAAAATTGATTCTACAGTTACTCCGGCATGCAACGCTTCTTCATTTATTACATCAATAGAAAGACTATCCCCGACATTTATCGGACTTAACACTGTTATGGTTCTCAACCATAAACCACCAATATCAGTATAAGTTACATTGTGTGGATTACCAGTAGTAATTAAACTATGACTGTATGCACTATCCCATTGTCCGGGACTGTAACTTGTCGGCATATCAGCATCTACTGTAGTTCTGAACGTAGGTGTTCCAGCACCACCTGAAGCGGGCCCGGCAAGAATATAATTCTCCGTCTGGTTTTTCCATACTAATGATAGTGTTTTTTGCCCGGTAGCGACTCCAAACGTTTCAATAATTGTTCCATCACCTGCAATAGCAATATCATCCTCTCCGGAAGCATCCATATTTTGCGTACCTGTATCTGCTATAACACGTTTATATGTATTCTGGATAGTTGATAATCCATCAAGGAAGTTAGTCCGGGAAACTCGCCTGTATTGCTGTTTATGATCAACTAATGATACTGAGTCATCCCAGATCAGAAGTTCATCAGCATCCTGTATTGTTGAAACAACACTTAACCGGTTATGGAAGTCATCATCATCAGCTATTAATGCTCTGTTTGAAGAGGTGGATCCCCTGATAGTTCTTAGTGTAGGTTCATGAGTAGTACTGTTGTACCATATATCTCCTTCATTTGGAGAGGAAGGATTAGAAGAATGCATATGTAGCCGATGGTTTATTATTTGTAAACCATGCATGTCAACCGGTACAAAAAATTCTTTTTCCAGTGCCATTAGTTCATATATATGGTTCCCTCAAATGCAAGTTCTGATTGAATTCTTACATTATTATTATCTGTATAACTGTAATGGACCTCTGCAGGATCTCCAGCAGTCGTAAATGCTTGTATTGAAGGAAATTTTTCAAGTGCATGGTTAATACTAAAATCTGTAGAAGGAGTTGATTGGATATGAGCTGAGTGCTTATCGGATTCCATAGTAACAACTGATACTGTAATTGCATCTTCAGCTTCATTTACTACAAGGAACTTACCACCCTTATCTACATAATCATTAAATGTATCGATAAGTTGAATAAACCTGACCGGAAGACTCTTGTCAAATTCAAGAATAGGTTTACTTGACGGTTCACTTCTTGGCGGGTAATCATGCTCGGGATCGAATTGTTTGCTTCCATTCATTATATCGGACAATTTTCGACAACAATAGTTGCCAGTTCATGCAAGTACCAGATATTCTCATCTGTTAAAAAATCTGCATCTATATCATAGTCTCTTAAGGCATCAATAATATTTTGCAACATCATTAATTCCTCTTCACGCCTCCATGCGTCAGGATCTCCCTGCCTGCGTAAAGCCGCGGTAACAACACCAAGGCGTACCTGATGATCAGCAATACCAAGTACGATGTTGTCAAAGTCTGTCTGTACTATTGTTACTGACATATTACCAACATTCTTCGATTTCGTAATAATTATACATAGCCTTCACGAGTGCCATGATTGTCCTGAATTGGACTTTCTTACCAAGGTCAACGGCATTTTCGCCAATTTCAAGGTATAACCCTTGCATGAATATATCTCTATTCAGACGATATCCTGCATCAGTTAATGGCCATATTAATAGAACTGCCATTTTTCGTTTCATGCAACGATTCTTAGCAAGGAAAGCCTGTGTATTGTCATAGTAAGGTTCATTACCGGTTCCATATGTTCCATCATCATAAGTAACACGAATAACATAATAACCATCTTCAAACCTTTCAGGAGCCGCTTCTCCATCAATGGTAAGTTCAGTAAGGTTTATAATATGACCATCCCTGTCAAGATATTCCTCAAATCTTGTTTTGTCAGCACCAACGATTAATTCATAAGGATCATATTCTATTGTTACCTCCTCATCATTAATGAAAAAAATGGTAACAAAGCAAATGGTAGTGTTATCGCTTTCACCGTTCCATTCACTTTCATCCCATATTTTGAAACCCATTCCATCCTGAGCTTCCTGAATATGAGTTTTCGGAGTGAAGTCAGTATATGCCATAGCGTTTATTTTTAAGTGTTTATATTATTTTTCTTTAATTTTTTACATCCTTTTCTTAAAGGTGGCATGAATCCTGTTTCTTTCATAAATTTCTTCATTGATTCACTTCTTTTTTTGAGAGTCTCATCTGTCCAAGCAGGTCTATTATGCCAATATTTTCTAAGTCCTGCTTTATGATCTTTCGATAAAGGAACGTTTTTCTTAGCATCACTCATTTTCTTCCTTGTTTCTTTAGATCTTTTCATTCCTAGTTGACTGCTTGCAGTCTTACAAATATTAAAGAATGGCTTACAATCATCTAAGAATTGTTGTTCTATAACAATTAAATCTGTCTTGGAACACTCTAAGACAACTGAAAATTGCAAATCATTAACACCATATTTATTGCAGTGATTTTGTAATCTTGAATTCCCATGCCTTTTTCCTCTCAATCGTCTCAAGTGTTCTCCCCATCGCCTATCAATATTTATAGCAGATCCTAAGTAAACTTTCTCCGGCTTTATTTTGGATTGAATTTTATATATTCCTGTATATGCCATATTTGTAAAATTAAGTTATTTATTTCAATTCTTCTAATGCTTCTTCATATTTTCGTTTCTGCCTTTTCTTTGTTGTAGATTTTTTAGCATCACTCATTTTTTCCCAAGCCTTAGCATTCTCAAACATTGCCTTTTCATCTTCGACACCCTCTCCTTCATCAATTTGTTGCTTCCTGGCATGCATTTTCATTGCTTCTTCCAGCTTATTCATTTCTCTCTTCAGAAGATTTTCTCCTATCTCCGCATCAAGATAAATAGAAGGATCTATTCCTTTATTACGTAATGCTTCATATTTAGCATTGTTCATCATTATTTTGTAGTATTTTCCATATTCCATTGAAAGTTCTTCAATGTCAAATTGAGACATTTTATCTCCCTCAGCATCTATTATTCTGATTATCTTTTCAGAAAGTCCGAGTTCATGAAGATCAAGAATGTTATGTTTTTTAATCCATATTCTGCGGCGTTTTTGTGACCAACGAAGGAATGATCCTGCAGGCATGACATATGTTGCATCAACCGTAAATTTAGGCATTCCTTGTTTCGAATAAAATGTATCTCTCTGGTAGTTTGCTTTACTTTTCATATTAGGATCCCATAATGATCGTAACCAATATTGAAAATCAACTATGAATTTCCCGGATTCAATAAGCAGAGATGTTAAAGGAACCATATTTTCTGTCAGATATTCCCAATTCTCAAACTTATAAACATAGAACACATCTCCCTGGAACCGGTTAAAAAGATTCGTAAACATTCGTAACCCAAATGATTTGTATTCATCATCATCTCCACCTAATAATGTAAGTGAAATTACTCTGTTTGTTATGGCAATCATTAGTTCCAATACTAAAGAAGTAGCATTTCTTCTGTCACTTGGAGACAAATCTTTGTACTTTATTCTTCTTCCATTAGCTTCTTTTACTAATTCATGGAAATAATCCTGTGTAGTGCCAAAAAAAGTATTCGAGTCAAATTTATCTTCCTCTATTGCTTTTCGTATAATTCTCTCTCTTTTCTCTTGACGTTCTGCAACAGCTGTAACATTATATCGAACTATTCTGGTAAGTAAATCAAAGGTTGGAAACAAACCGCTTCTTACAGTCATATTCCTATCTATATGATATGGAGCAAAATGCGACCACACCATTGCAGGTAGCCATTTCTTAAATTGCCATACAGCTCTTCCAAAGTTATGCAACATCCAGGGTGAGGCATTTATTGTGCTATAATCACCATGGATATCCTGTGTCCTTGTAGCAACCAGTTGAGCTTTATATTCTGACATATGTTTATTAGCCTTTTCATCTATTATTTTGCCATTATCATCATATGCATTCCATTCTTCATCTGTCATTAATCCTGCAAATATTGGAAACTGATTTAATTTTTCAGTAATATCCATGAATGAATAACCTACATTCTCAACTGCTGTGATATCAACACCCAGAATTTTTAGTTCCTTATCAATCTGATCAAAAACAAATTCATCTACAATCGTTGCCAGACCATACCTTTGAAGTATCCGTCTTGCTTTCCATAGATTCTTATGTACTTTGCCATCCTTGAATAATCTTCCCAATCCTTTTGCATAAGCTCTTGGCTCCCTTACAAGATTCAAGGTTTGTCCAATTGCAAAGTTATTCACCTGAGTTACTAAAGAAAAAGCAATTTTATTCAAGCTATTTGCTCTCAATGCAAAATGAATAGCACTTTCCCACTCTCTTGAACCCATTATTGCCTGATCAGGTTTAATTCCGTAAAGTTGATATTCTCCCCATGTTCTCAACCATTTTGTTATTTCCTTTGCATTGTTATCAATATTGTTTTTATCAGCCCCTGAATACATATGTATCATCCAATCCAGTGGAGCCATTAATCGTTTATGATAATAAGCAAATATCATTGAATCAATTGCTTTTGCTTCTGCTTCAACCAATAATTCAGTAGCATATTTCGTATCGCCACGACCAACAATAGGAATACGTTTCTTCTGTTTATTTATTTGTTCGGTTAAGGCAATTCCACCTGCTCCTTTGTCATAAATGTTTATTGCCTTTCTAATCTGATAGTCAAGAATTCCTGCAGAAGATTTTCCAAATACTTTTTGTATACCAGGAATTCTAAAGAACATACGTTTCCATTTTGAACCAAAATAATCCAATAATTCATGTGGCTTAAAGGTTTTTAATGCAAATTGTTCTTTGATTTGCCCAAGAGTTCGTACTATTATTTTATCATTCTTGTCTGTTTGATACTCAGGTTTGCCTTCTTTATTAAATCCTGTAACAACTTTCAATGGTACACTATCATATTCGGCCGGTTTTAACTTCTTACGCATTTTTGAACCAAATCTACTTCCATATTCTCTTACAAATTCATCGGCTGATGCAAAGATCTTACTTACTTCTATTCTTGATTCACGACCCTGTTCTAACCTCTCCTTATGTGCTGTATCATAAGTTCTGTAATAAGAATATAATGCTTCAAGAAAATCTCTTTCAATACCTGGTTGTAGTTCCCCGGGTTTGTTCCAATACAAACGACCACCGCTTCGAGCTGCAGCTGTATGATAATCAATTTTTCCTGCAAATTGTTTCATAACCTGGTTTAGCTCAAATGATTTTTGCGTATAAAGTCTTCGCACTGTTTGCATATCTGATGTAAACATATTTGTAGGAACATATTTGAGTTCCATCATACGCGGAACCATATTTGACCGTACTCCTAATGCTCTGTCAAAATCTTTCCAAACCATATCTTTATGATTAGTCAGAATGTAATATGCATTAAGAGTCATTGGTAACATTCCTTCAGGAACAATACTATATGATTCATTTTCTCGCCTTATAGCCTCAGCCATCCAATGATTTGTTGCTTCTTCTCTTGTCAATAACGAAATAGATTCTGCCACTGCATTATCAAACAATATTAATTCCTGATAAAAATCATATGTTTTGTCTGCATCTTCGTAAAATTCAGTTACATCTGCCCATGTTTTACGATCTTCGAAAAATCGCCATATTCGTCTCATTTGTTTTGCTCTCATATTTCGCCGTAACTCTCCTTCTTCTGTAGATTCGAACTGAGCTATATTAATATCTGCTCCTAACTTCCAATGCTTTTCTTTTATTTCTTCCTTTTTATGAAGGTATGCTGGAATATATGATTCCGGTCCTGGATCCTTTATTCCTGCAGGAAGTTTTTCATGTAATTTGGTAAGACCGTCACGTTCTCCAGGAATCTTTAGAAAATCTTCAAGACCGGTTTCCTGATTTAAGATTTTAACTCTTCTTCTCCTTCGATTCACTTCAAGAACTTCGTAGAAATATATATCATCTTGTTTTGGTGTACCTGGTGGTTTTGGAAGACTATATACCATCATTAATTCATCGCCTTTCTCAACAGTTCTATAACCTACATCTTCTAAAATCTTGTCACCATAACGATGCCATTTTCTGTTACTTCTCTTCGGATTTGGTTTAGCAACATAAGATGCTCCTACTTCCTGTTCATGATAATATTTTTCTTTTACCCCTTTTATCCATTCATTTGTTTTTTCATCCAGGTAACCAATGTAATCATCTCTCTTAATATTTTCGTATGAAATAAAAAATAACTCCTCAGAAGTCAAAGCTTCCGGTCCTTGGAAATCTTTCATTTTATAACCTAAACCACCTGTAACTGTAGGAGCAATTAATTTCGCAAATTGAGTATTAATTCCTTCATTCCGAATGTCATCAATATGAGTTTTATTGATCTTTTTTATGTTACCGGTATACAGATTCATGAAATGCATAGCTTTTAACATATCATTTATTAAAACACCTGGTAATCTTGCTTTCAATAAATTGTCTTTATATTCAGGATATATTTCACCTACATTCTGACGTTGCATATAACCTTGCTGCATCATTTTCTCAGCAACATCCGTTGATTTTTTATTTCGCGGGATTTTTACCCAGTTGGATTCCTCAACATTGGTAACTTTCTTTGTTTTGTCATCAATCTCTCTCTTTATAGGAATAACTCTTAATCTTACAATTTTGTTTTTCTCCCCAGGATTTTTTGGGTTCGTCTGCTCTTCAAGCATATTTGCATACATATTGAGTTGTATAGTATGTTTTGTATACTTTGAATGAGTTAAGTTCTGAAATGGAGCTTTAAACATGTTAAACGCTCTTTTATACTCCGACAATGGACTCATATCAGAATCAGCATAGTCTTCTGCAGTTGTCTTAAATTCATATACGATTAATTCTCGCTTTCCATCAAGGTCTTTATTTCCTGTATCAACAACTAAATCGGAAAAACCACCAATTTTATATTTTTTTGATATCAGGTGTGGTTCTGTATAAAATGTCGCATCCGGATATTGTAACAATATGTCTTCTCTGATTTCCTGAAAAAGTTTCTTTAGCTTGACATAAACATCTCTACTTGCAAAATTATCATTAATAAAATCATCTGTCAATGACCAATCATTAAATACTGCTTCGCCGACTTTATGTATTGATGTGCCTTTCTCGGATGCTCCCTCATCCCAGAACTTTAATAAATTAACAGTCATCTCTCTTTTTTCCTCATCAGACCAGACTTCTCTTGTCAATCCTCTATATAGTAATCCGTCTTTAAGTACTTTCGCATGTGCTTTTATTTCCGGATTAAATGCTTCACTCATCTGAATTTGTATAGTACCGGTTACACTTGGGACAGGAATCCCTCCGATAGTATGCGTATGTGTTTCCCCATGGAAGCCAGGAATTTCATCCTCTGCAAAATTATATGATATCATACTTTGAACTATTGCATTACCTCTGTTTGTAACTGGAACAATATTATCTGAATTATACCATATATCATATGTTAATTGATCAATGAGATCTGTTTTTGAGTAAATACCGAAAAGAGACTTAACAGCACGCCAGAATTGCTTGAGGTATTGCCTGAATTTACTAAAAGCGGATCCTCTTAACTTAATATCAGCAAAATCAACACTTGACCTTCCTATATCAAGAATTATTAATTCTTCAAGATCATCCAGTACTGCTTCCGAAAACTCTTTTTTATATAATGCAAGTAATTCCTTTTTTACTATATGATTCTTTGGTAATGCATCCCAATAAATATGAGCATGTTCATGAAACATAGCTGACTGAACAGCTTTTTCAGGATCAATAAAAACAGCATTTTTAAAGGCATGACCAATTGCATGAGGTGATACATTATATCCGTAACCACCCCATTTCTTAACAAATACAAAGAATTCTTCCCTGTTTGTAAAGAATGCTACCCCAGGGTACATTTTGTTTAACCTGGCATAGACAAATTGCTGCAATGCTTCATCTTTAGTTGCCAATGCTTCCCCTATTGAATCTTCTGGTAACATATCTTTTGCTCTTGCCGTTAAATCTGTAGCCGGCGGGAATATTCTTAAAGCAGTTTCACGGAAATCTTCAAGAAACTTTACTACTGCAGGAAGTACATCTTTCTGCATACTTGCCATTTCCTTCTTATATACATCTGCCATTGCCTGAGCCAATGCAATCTTATCAAACTGATATTGTTCAGTAAATTCTTTAAATTCCTGTGCTGTAGTAATACCAGTAAGATCATCCAACGCTTCATAAGTAACAGGTGTATCGAGTGTAGCCATTGAATGGTAATCATAGTAAGGAGCAGGAGTAGAAATAAAAGCTTTTAAATTAAGTTTCTTTATGTTTGACTGTCGAAGGATCCATTCCATTATTTGAAGTTTCTCTACTGAGCTAATCTCATCAAGTTGCCATGCTACTAATTCGTTTTGCATTAATATTGAGTAATCCACCCGGAACTTATTACCGAGTAATGAATAATACGCTCCTTTAAATGTACTTGTAGTTGCTCCCCATTTATGTACGGTTAATGCTACAAATTTCTTAGCTAAATCAGGATTAATTTTATATAGCAAGTCAAAATCATTGCGTATTTTTAAAAGTTTCTCATCACCAATTTTTGCTTGCTTATTATCCGGAGCAATTTCAATATGATATTTTCCGTCTCTGACAACTTTATGTATATATTTTAAAAAATCATTCCCAGGGTATTTCTGCCGGTAAGCATCAAGATTTTCGATCAGTTCCTTTTCTATAGATTCAGCACCTTGTTTTACACCAAGTACTTTTATTGCTACTAAATTTGTTAATCCGTAGTTAAGAGATTTTAATTCATTTATTGTAAGTGATTCCCGGCCAGGGAATAATTTTAGTACAGCATTCATAATTTGCTGTCCTGTTTGTGAAAAGTAAAATGTATCTGCAAATATGTACATTTCAGTCAATCCTAGCGCCTCCTCTGCCATAGCAAATTCTGTTACAGGTGATCCCTCTTCGTTAAACAATGGTTTTACATCAATCAGACTAAATGCTTTTCTGTCATTGTTTCTAATAGAATCATATAATGTTTTATCTGATATAAGATCTATAATACTTGCAGAGGCTTTTTGAGTAAGCTTATAAAACTTGCGAAGTTTTATCATTTCTCTCGATCCATTATAGAAAGCCAATACTTTACGTGCTTCCGGTTGAGAAAAGTCTCTTGCAAGTCTTCTTTCAAGTTCTTTGAGATCCATTTTTCTTAATCCACCACTATCCCTACGCATCATATTTGTAAAGCTACGCAGTAACGGAGATGTAAAATACTTCACGATCTGTCCTATATGATTCATTATTGACTTGTCACTGGAAGGATCAAGTTCTTTGTTTCCAAGTAATGCAAGAACAAACATATTTACAGTATGTTCGTTAATCCCCATAATCTCTAATTTCGGATCTGCTGCATTATCAAACGCCATGTTAAGAAAATTTGCCAGGTGTGTTTTTAATAATCCAATTGGATCCCGGGCAAATCCTGTTAGTTTAATTGTTTTTTTCTCACTTATGGAAATCATTACCGGAAACCTGAATTTTATATCCCGTGATGCGATAATGCTGTAGATAGTAGTAATATCAGTTAATATTCCTTTTAGTTTTACACCAACTATATTTTCATTCCTGGCTTTATCATATCCACGTGCATCAACAAAGTTATATACCTTTTTATCTCTATACAAATCAACTATATCATCATATTTATTAACTTCAATTGCTGCTTGTATCCTTTCGTTAAATTCAGAATTGGTGTAATCATTTGCTATTGCCATCATAATTTTATTGGCAATTCCTTCCTTGCTATTGTCAAGAATGATTCTTCCTGTTTTGCTACGAAAGAACACTTGATTGAATCGTTGATCTCCATCCATGTCTGCACCACTGATCAGACGACTCTCTACATCGATCATTGTAAAGTTTCCGGTACTTATCTTATTCTTTAACCGACCTACTGTATGTGAATGAAGGCCCGATGCCGGTACACGTGTTGAGATGATATATTCTCCTGGGATAATTCCGTTCCTGCCTTCTACTATCCATTCTATATAATTTCCTGCAGCATCAAACAGATCTCTGTGTAATTCTTTATTAGCTAATATAAATATTTTTGCTTCTTCTGATTTCCCTTTATATTCTATGTTTTCATATCTTGCTCCACTTACATTTGCGGCAATATCCGGAAGTAAAATATGTTCTATTCCACTTTTATCTTTGTAAGATTTCCGGCCATCAAGTGTTTTCCCGGGATCTGCAATTTCTTGCGTGGTCAACCGGTTAATTGGTACTTCAAGAGCTTTTCTTGTCAATGCACTTGCAAGCATGGACCTCATATAATTTGCCATTGCCGGTTCATAAACTGTTACTCCAGCTTCAAGTAACTTAAAAAGCTCCGGTTGTGTATGCTCATTTACATTTTCTTTCAGCCACTTAAGTTTTACCTCAGCTGGAGATTTGTTTTCGAATTCTTTCATCATATCAATTGCAATAGTCGATTGTAATTGATAAATCATTGCTGATAATTCCGGTCCTGATTCAAGAATCAATACATTTGCAAGTAACTGGGAAGGCATTTTTGTTGCTTTTGCTTCATTCGAATGACGAAGATCTTGCTGAACATAAACATCTTTTGTTTTCCTATCGATAATTCCAAATTCCGGAATAGCAATTTTCTTCTTTACTGATCCATCTTTATTCCATAACTCTATTGCTACCTCACTTTTCTTAATAACCTTCTCATGCTTTTTAGTAGTCGAAGTAGGAGATAAAATGTCTATCTTATTTGCAGCCATAAAATCCCGGATATCAGCAAACTTACTATCAGGAAAATCATTGGCAAGTAATTCAATATTAATTCTGTTCCCCTTGGTCAATCCTCTTAATCCTGTTTCTTCATCAATAAAAGATGTCAGTGCCTTCATTGAAGAAAGAATTTCATACCCGGGTAAGTTTACTTTACTTAGTCCGGATCCCATTGATACTTGAGAACGCTCAGCATACTCTCCGGACATAAATTCCATTCCATCCAGAAGTTCTATTCCTTCTATATCATCATTAATCATTGCAAATCTAAAAGATTCACCTACTCCACCTTCAACAAATGGATTTAATCTGTATCCGGGAGAATTTGATGAGCCGGCACGTTTAACCATATCAGTAAGATCCGTGTATTGTTCTTCTTTACCAAAAAACAGTTCATTTGTTGCTTTAATGTTCTTGGCAAAATTATATAAGAATGCACCGGCTAATTTCTGACGCGTAACCTTGCGATCAGTATAGGAAAGGTTTTGAAAAAGAGAAGAAAAAAATTCCTGCTTTTGTTCAAGATATTCTTTAATAAACCAATTTACAGTTTTATTAAAGTCCGGGAAGTCTTTTCGTAATTCATCATATTGCTTTTTTGTTGGTTCAGTTATCTTTGGAGCTCTTACAACCATCATCTGTGGTTTATCTCCAAATTGCCCTGTCCAGTGAAGATATGAATCTCCTTCTTCCAGAAAATAGAATAGTTGCGTTATCCACATATCCTCATTAGAGAGATTAACATTGTCCGTTCCTTTTTGATCTCTGTTTAGTTCAAGATGATGCAGTCCATTTATAAATATTAATTCCATCTCTTTATTACGTTCACGATAGAAATCAACAATATGATTGTCAAGATTACTGGTTAATATATTGTGTGCAAGGTCAGAAACATTACTGCTTTGAATAAATGAATTAAAACGGTTAGTTTTTATATCAATACCGCTTGATCCAATATCATTAACATCTGTAATTGCAGTACTCAGTTTGTATAGATTTGAAAGTGTTCCTTTATTTTCACTACCCTGCATAAAAAAGGCATTAAATGCAAACCTGAATTCTTCAGGTGTTCTGGTTCTTCTTGGTTCACCTGGTTCCTGTACAGTTATTGATAATGATAGATTAAACGCTATATTGCTTTGAATCCTACGATAATTAGTTCTCCAAGTATCATGCTTTAATAAATTATCATACGTTCCATATTCAGTCAGTGTTTTAGCATCTCTTGAATCTTTTGCAAGTGTTTCTTTTGTCTGTTTTGTAAAATATTGGTTCCAAAGTTTGCTTGACAATCCGGATAACTCAGTCAGCAAATTGATATCCCTTTCATGTTGAGTTCTACGAAGGGTTTCTCTTTTTTCCGAAGTTTGTGAATCATACCATGCCCAATTTCTGTTACCCTCAGTTTTAAATAGATTGTCGCGTTCTTCAGTATGAGATTTAATTCTACGCATTACTGCTTCATAACCCTTGGATCCATCCTTCAGCTCATAAGTTTCAATATTATTCCAAAACTTATCAATAAATTCATCGTATCGTTCTGATGGATTTAAAAGTCTTTCAACAATAAGGTTTCCTTTTTGAATTAATATACCCATTTGTTTTGCAAGGTAAATGTTATGGTAGAAATCAAATAGGCTTACAGCACTACTTAACGTACTTCTCTTTAAGACATCTACTATCGCATCGACCACTCTATCCGTTCCAAGCAAAGTATTCAGGAAATCGCTAAAAATAGCCTCATTTTGAAGATAGCCAAGAATATCTTTCTGCTGTGCTAATTGAAACATTCTTTTCTCAACAAGACTCTTTGATGTACCAAGTTCTTCTGCAATAGTTTTCCATATTGGGGCATAGCCATTTAAAAAGGCATCTACCTTAATTGAACCGGTTGGAAATGGACTATCTATTTCAGGCATATCAAGACTCTGCAGAGTTATGTCTTTCACTCTTTTTTTGAATCCTTTCTCTTTTAATTGCTTTTCTGTTACAGCTTTCTTTATTTTTGCTTCATTTTTCTCAGCTAATGCAGCTAAAAAGCCTTTTTCTTCTGCGGAAAGATCTAAATTTCTTATCCAGTCCATTATTCTCTGCATTATCTGTTCAACTTTTACATCGGTCCAATCAGCTACATCAACAACCATTTTTACAAATTCCTTACCAAGCTCATCACGCCGTTCATCTGAAATAACCCGATTTATTCCACCAAACTTATCAACTAACGTTTCAAAGAATGCTGCAGCACTGGTTTGCATATTTGCACGAGCAAGCGTTTCTTTTGTTTCCAGGTCTTTTTCTATCTTGGCTTCTTCTGCATAATCATATATCTGGACATTACCTATCGGTGTATTACCTATAAATGCTTGTATCCGGTCAAAGTATGGAATTCCAGATGGATCATGCCATATAGGTTTTCCTTCCTTATCAATATTCCATTCTTCGTAAGGCTGAAGTTTTAATTTTATTTCTTCATCTTCGAGAATTGCTTTATTAACTTTTTCTCTGTCATTCTTATCCAAATTAGGATCAAGAAATATCTGCACTTTCTCACCATCTTTTGTTTCAACCGAAATTTTACGAGCATTAATCTTGGATGATGTACCAGTAATTTTTTCTCCTTTTTTTAATTTTATTAACAATCGTTCATGCTGTTCCGGAGTAGTTAAATCTTTGAAATCTTTATCCAAAGCATGCATTCCTTCAAGTTTTTCTTCGAGTACATCTTTTTGTTCTTCCAAGAGTTCAAGTTCCGGAGTGACATTTGTTAAGTCCCCGAGTTTATTAAATTCAGCTTTTTCAGCCCAGTCGAGTCTTACTTGTTTTTGAAGTTGTTGAAGTACAATTTTTGAAGGTTCAATGTATTGTCCGGTTGCCGGTTCTTTTATTAAAAGACCAAGCCTGGCTAAATCAGGATTCTCTTTAATAATTTTCTTGTTTGCAGTATTTACTATTTTCTTCTCTGCCGGTGTTAGATCTACCGGAGCATCCTCTTCTGTGCCAAAGAAAGTTGGATCATAACCGGGAACAGGTTCTTCCTTCTTTTTTTTACCAGGTCCAAGGGTCTTCATAAGATCAACCATTCTCCTTTGCCCGACATCCTTTGTTACCGAGAATAATAATTCAAATTGTTCTTTACTGAGATTATCTTTATGTTTATCCAATAACAAGGTAAACTTATCAGCATCGAAATATCCTACACCCTTACTGAGTACTTCCTGATCAAATTCTTTCCATATATTCATTGGAATGGAAATTTTCCTATCTTCATCTTTTTCCCTGTCATGTACTTGAAATATTACATCATTTCCCATAATATATGAACGTGTAACAGTTGGAATATTCATTGCCATACCAAACATACTAACAGTCATTAAGGTAGTAAGTTGATCATCCCAAAAATTATCACCTTTTAATGACCGGCCATGAAGTTTGTTTTCCCAAAAATAAGTCCCAAGTTCTTCAAGATATTCTCCCATAAGTCCATCCCATCCAAGTTTGTGACGTACCATATATTCTGATGCAGTAGTTACTGATGTAATTTTCTTTAATTTCATCCAGTTATCAATAAGCTTTCCTTCAATAAATTGCTTGCCTGTCAATTTTCTGCCTGCTCTGGTACCGAGTTTAATTGCGGTTGGTGCTATTTGCATCAAATATCTTCCTGATCTTTCAAATGCCATTTCTCCAAACGTACTTAGATATCCTTTCCCAAGTCCTTTAATAAAGGAATCACCGGTATTCTCAAGTAATGTATATGAAATACTATCCATATCCTGGTTAAACAAAACATCTGATCGTACATTCTCAGCTGCATACTTAACATACATTTGTGGCATTGCTAAGGATTGAAATGCTGCACCTGATACTCTTGAGATATTCTTAGCAGTAAGATCAGCAACCCGGGGACCAAACTTACCAAGATATTTTCTTGTTAGCGGAGCAACAAGTTTTGTTGTTCCTTTTGCGGCAATATCAAAAATCGGAGTGGTTATTAAGAACTCAGCTACATACGGAGCCATTACAAGTGCTCCACGAGTAGCTTTATACCATCTACCCTCTGTATCAAAACTACTGGCGAAGGAAGTCGTGGCATATGTTGTCATTGCAATTTCTTCACCATATGTCAATGTTTCCCCGGACTCTGCTTTTTTTACAATACGAGTTATATCTAATGCTTCCATCATTTCAGGAAGTCCAAGCATAAACTCTTCTACTCTTATTGATTTAAAAGCCTTTCCTACATCACGAATTCCATTCTTTGCCTCAGGGAGTTCAAGTATTCTTTCCATCTGTTCTTTCGCTTTGCCAAGTGTCAAAGCATCATTGGTTAATGTTTTATACCATTGAGAGAAGTTTTCCGAACCATGCTTTTCTATAAGATTATCTGTATAACGTTGTGCTTGTTTACTGAATTTTATTGCATCAGTAGACCCAATTGGGCCTAACGCATCCCTAGTCCATTCAAGAACTGAATTTATTCTGTCTATTTGATACTCTGCAAACATTTTATATCCTTCCATGGTAAGATTTCCATCATTTGACCTGGCGAATCTATCAATCATTCTTCCAAGAATTTGCTGAGCCGTTTTGTCCTTATTTTCTATACCTTCTTTATCAGCAAAACTTTTTTTGATTCCATCATATAGCAGTTTTCGTTTCTCATCATACATTGCTCTACCATACTCTGATGTTTCTGTAATAGATTTCCATAATCTTCCATCAGATTTTCTCTCAGGATATTCTTTTGCACGTTCCTTACCATGAATCAAATTATCATACGAAAGTATAGTTTCCGGATCAGGAGTTTTTAATTTAATCTGTGCTACCTCGTCAAGCTTTCCATTTATTACTTTGTTGTATATTTTCTGAGCACGGTCTTTTCCATATTCAGTAATTACAGCAGCATCATGTAATCCATTACCAAGACCATAATTATCTCCAACATTAGCAAGTTCCTTCTTAGTAACGGGTTGTAATTTTTCTTTGAGCTCTTTTTTTTCTTTATCTAATTTTACTATTTTATCAGTGATATAACCAATATTCTTTCGTTTCCTCAATTTATCTTCTACCATTTTTACGGCAAGCGTAACAGGATCAAATTGTTTATATTGATTATCACCAGGAGCTCTCTCGGCAATATTCGACTGTTCTTCTTTTAATTTCTCAATCGTAGCATCAATTTCATCTATCCTATTTGTTTTTTCATCATCGGTGACAAATTTCTCTCCAGTAGTATATTCGTAGTTTTCACGTACTTGTTCTCTTACTTTCTGTTCATATTTCCTAACCGCTAAATCATACGATTCACCATAAGCTTCTTCCGGAGTATCAGGAATAAAAGTTGAGGGAAGGACCCCCTGAGGCAGATCTTCTGTTAATACATCTTCTTGACTTGTTGGGGGAGTATACATGTTGCCAGGAAGCAAAGGTTTACTACCTTCATCTGGGACTAATTTAGAAGGAATACTGCTTTTTTTCTTTTTATCTTGGTTGCCATTGCTCATATTAATTTTCCTTTTTGTCCTGTTAATATATCATATCCTTCAAATGTAATTTCCGTCTTAAACCGATTAGTCTTATCAGTTTTATTTTTATGAGTTTTTGTTCTGTAATACATATTTTCCTGTTGCGGATGTTTTTGCCACAATCCAATTGTTGTTTTTCTCTCATAATTATCCGCATCTGCTTTTGTTCCATCTGAGTTTTCATAGAGAACGGTCCCGGTATCTCCGTATTTATCATTTAAGAATTCTGCAGCAAAAGCATAATTACCTTCTCTTGTTTGCCCTTGCATGAAACCACGCTCAGTTGTATGACCTGCTGATATTACTTTTTTTGCATGATCAATATTTCCTGATATTTTCTCATAACCATAAAGTGATTCTTCTGTTATATTTCCTTCTACCCAAAGTGTTCCTGACATTATAACATGAGTAACCTTGCCATCGTCCATTATACTTGAAAGTCCTTCACGTTGTATACCTTTGGATTTGAAACCAATACTTTTATAATATTCATCTTCTGCAGTTTCCGGAGCTCGCATACTATAACTATACTCATCTCCACCTCTTTCAACACTTGTAGCATCTTTATCTTCATCTCCTTTCATCTTTTTTAATTCTCTTGTACTAAATTCAGTATCCTTTTTCCATTGCTTCAATTCATCTACTGTCATGTAATGAGGTTCGCCATCTTCATCAAGAATTTGCTTGCCATTTTTCAAAACATTATATGTTGTTTCAGAATATTTTTCCTTTGCATTAACCGGAGTTTGTAATTCGACTTGAATTAACGAACCGGTCCCGGGTAAATGTTGCATTTTAGTAGCATTTTTAAGAGTATATTCACCATCCAACGTATTCGTTAACTCTATATATGCACCATTTTCATCCTGTCTCCAAACTCTGGGTCCATTTTTGCCAAAATTTACTACTCCATTTTTGTCAAGGAAAGGTGTAAACGCAGCAATTGCTTTGTCACCTTCAACAATACCACTATCCGAACTATAACTGTTTCCAACATTTATTGAAAAATGTGGAAATGACTCACGCATATCTTTCTGAGCTCTTTCTTGTGCGGCTGCGCTTCTTGCATATCTTGGATCAAATGCAGTATAAACTGTTTTTACTGCTTCATTTTGTTCTAATACTTTAATATGCCATTGTAGTGGCGACTTATACATTTCTTTAAATTTCGGATTGTTTGCTACACGTTCATTATAAGCAGCTGTAAGTACTTTTGCTGTCTTTGGAACAGAAAAATCAGAATATCCCTGTTGACGTACTCTACCTATAGGAGTGCTTGTTACTGTTTTCCATCTACCTATAGTTGAATCATAACCAGATTCAACATCTGGATTTAACGCTGTTTCACTTGCAACCAAAATATCTGTATAAGTTGGAAGGTTTGGTTTTTGAAATACATATCCATCACCGCCATTTTCCATCCAGTCAGTGTAACGATCCATTTCTATTTCAAATTCATCCTCTTCCATGTCTCCTTTATTATATTCAGCTTTTAGAAGTTCAAATTGCTCTTGTGCCTGCATATCTTTTCTCACTGAATCATTATTGAGATACTGATCAGTGATTGCATTGAATTCCTGCATCAAGTTAACATCGGTTTCAAAATGTGGATTCTTAACAGCAAATTCAGCAACCTGTTTATTCAAATCTTTGTATTTTCCTTCCAATTCTCTTATCATAGATGGAGCAACAGCTGTGTGTTGTTTCATCAGACCGGCATAATATTTTGTTTTTTGTTCTTTTTCTGCACGGATCTGAGCTTTATATGCCTCTGCCTGATAAAGATTTTGAATATCTTTTTGAAAATCATGCTTAGTACTTAGACCTTTACCGACACCATAATTAAGAAATCCCATTTTATTACGCTTTAAGTGTAAATGACGGACTTGCTGGACCAACTTCGCGAATAACATCTTGCTGTGCTTTCAGTTGACGAGCTCCTATTACATTCTCAATTCCTGAAGACATTAAATTTGCAAAAACATCTTGCGTTTTGTACCAATCTGCCAAGTCAATTTTATTAACATCAAATTCCTGTCCGGATCTTATCGTATCTACTCTAATAACATCTGCCCATTTACGAGCTTTCTCTTTTGCATCTTGAAATACAACACCGGCTTTCTTATCCAATGTAGTTGATAAGATCATTTTCATTTTTTCCATATTCTCCTGTGGAGAACCACCCTTGGTTGTTACAGCCTTTGTCATATCACGTCTTGATCTTTCAATTTGTGTATTAAGAGCATTGAGTACTGCTGGTTCATAACCGAAGTTTGCAAGTCTTCTTGTTTCGGCGCTGAGTTTTTTAAGTGTATGACTGATCTGAAGATCAGGTTTTTTCCCTGCTTCTCTAAGACCATATGCACCACCAAGCATTTGTAGTGTACCTGCTAATTCAGGTATATAGTCAAAGACAGTTCTTTTAAACTCATCTTTTCCTTCTTTATCTTCTTCTTTTTTCTTTTCATCAGTTTTTAAAACACCCATAGGATCTGTAGGGGTTTTTTTACCACCGGTAAAGAATTTATTCTGTTTTGTTTTATTGTCCTTCATTTTATGTTCTGGTTTAGCATTTGGTGCAAGTTCATCTAAATTTATACCATAGTATTTTAGCATTCCTACCTCTTCTGGAGTATAAAACACTTCGCCATCACTGACCTTGATTTTTGATCCTTCATTTCTACGATTAGCCATAGTTTTATTATTCCATCCAAGGTATGTTTTACCAATGTCCATACCGGCCTCAGCATTTTCAGCAGGGACAATGAATGATTGATCCTTTGCAGTCATTTCAATTGAATCAGACTTAGGACCTCCTTTACCTTTTATCTTGCCACCCTCTTTATACCCTGATTGATTAGCATAACTAGCTGCCCTGTCTGTCCATCCAGAACTCCATTCTTTTTGTGCTTCCCTTGTTCCAGCATCACGTTCTTTCTTTCCGAGAAGTTTTCCTATTCCTGCAACGATAGTTCCTCCTATGGCACCGATAGCAGTACCAATGACAGGTACAACTGAACCTATTGCAGCACCTGTAGCAGCTCCTTTTGCTAATGCTTTACCTGTATCCAAGGCATTTGCCCGATTTAACATTTTCGTAGGATCTTCCCTGGAATCATATTCTCTTTGTATTTTATCCTTTCCTCTATCAAAAGCAGCATCAGTAACATTAGTAGCCATACCTGCTATTGCAGATGTAGCATCGAGTCCAATTCCTTTTTTTAAGGGATTTTCACTGGTATTTAATAGGTCTGTTAGGCTTGGTACTCCACCTTCATGAAGTTTTGACACACGTGATTTTATTTTTTCCGGATATAAATATTTAATAAATTCATCTAACCGGCCAGAATCTTGATTATCCCAAATTTCTTGCAGTTCCTTCCTGGAGAAATCATTATTAAGTTTTCGTCCTCTGACTCCACTTCCGGGATGAAGCATTGACATAACTCGTTTCCTTACATTTGGAGTTGCTCCTTCTCTTGGCGAAGCATAGTATTTGTTTCTATTATATGTTCCAATATAAGCATCACCAGGCTTTTGTTTGACTTTACCACCATATGTATCATATGTATCAGGGAAGTACTTATAATTACCTTTCCTGGCTACAGCATCCCATTTTCCGGTAAATCCATGACCTTCATATTGAAATCTCTCCTGAGGATCAAATGTCATCTTAGAGAAATCTATCTTATCAGGAATACTTGTTTCTCCACCATCTTGATAGCGAATAATACCACCACTTTTCTTGCGACCTTTTGTTTTGCCACCACATTTTAATTGATCTATAGTTGCCATATCATATCATTTTTCTGAATGTTGTTTTTAATTCATTGAAACTAACTTCATCACTGCCTTCATAATAGAAAGTAATCTTAAGATATCCATCAACTAATCGTTCTCTGGTTACTTTGGGGAAATTACCAAAATATCTTTTATTTCGAAATTTAATGTAACGATTATTTGCAATATTCTCTTCTATAGATTGACTGGAATTTTCATACATTAATTTAGTAAATGTACTTTCACTTCCAATATATTCAAAGTTATCAAATATTTTTGCAGTATTTGAATCATCCTTAACAACTATAGAGAAATACATTGGAGAGGTTATTCCATGATAAGTTCCAGGGATTCCTTCCCCGTGTTGATGAATAATATTTCTATCATCAGGTATTGCATATAACCAGTCTTTCCAATTAAAATAATGCTTAACTTCAAAATCAAAGAATCCTATGAATTTATTTTTCTTTACATTGTATGCAATTGTTTCATATATTTCACCAGGCATTCGAAATGTCATAAGAACTAATTTATTCCTTATGTCATACCCACCAACTATTCCGTAATCTTTTCCAGGGTTGTCATACTCATCCATATTGTTCGGAATATTATTGACAAAGAAACTATCCAATCCTTTTGCAATCGAATCATGAGATAATTGCATATTATTACCTAATGTGATAAATATCTTTCTGACAGCATCATACCAATGAAAACCGGCAATAGATTCGACAAGACAAAAATGGTTACTATTACCTATCATTGTAATAATTTCATCATGCCTCTCAAATATACCACCTATACCTAATTGTACAGGACTACCTAATGCTCCGGATGATAATGCTCTTTCATTAATAGGAACATATCCAACTGCATCTCTCTGCCAATAAACTAACTTGCTTTGCTTCGAACGTATATTTGTTATTGCACCAAATTCAGTAGCAAGATCAATATAACTAAGTGCAGAGAATTTCCGGAACGAATCTTCCAGTTCTCCATAGGATTTTACAGGGGAATATCTTAACCTGGTATCAAATGTACTTTCCAATTCAAAGTTATATGGTAATGGTAAGTAAAAGTCATTAATATTTTCTGAGGAATAGCCATCGTTATAGTTGAATTCACTCCAATTATTACCGGCAACTGCTCTTCTTAAGCCGGTTGTTTCTATTGTGCTATTAAAACTCCTTAATTTGGCTATATGATTACCTTCACGAAGATCCATATTTATTCTTGATTCAAGAGGAACGATGAACGAATGATTTACCTCACAGTCAGGATCATCCTCATCATGCAGTAAATAATTGAAATCAAACATACCAATATATGTATCACCGCCAAATATTTCTATACCATTAAAAATATATTGATTGCCATTCCATATATTTGCGAGAACTGCATCATCAATTACTTGATAATGTCCTGTACTAATGTATAGCGAATTTGCAAGTGAAGCATCACCCAATCCACCGTAAGGACTATTGTTCTCTCTCTTAACAGAACAAATAAGTATCTTTGGATCAGCACCAGGACCAACATCTTCTTCAAGATCAAATATTCCTTTTATATCAATTCCTTCTCCATCTAGTTCATCAAAAATTAAGATACTAAGATTAGTTGCACGCGAATATCTATCTACATTGAAGGGTTTTGTTTGTTCTTTAAATAATGTTGTTTCTTCTGATGGATCAATAATTACTCCGCTATCATCAGAATCATCACCCATTACAAATTTTGTAACATAAGTTACCTCGTGTTCTGTTTCAATCTGACCATTACCTGATGAAGGAACTTCTCCGTCTGGAGTATGTTCCATAAATTTCTGATACAAACAACGAGGATCTTCGGGAGCTCCTCCTTCATCTGTCTGTTCGAGTCTTCCATAACCTTCCCATCCTACCCATTGTGCTTCAACAGCATTATACGGATCTACGTAATACTCATTTACAATTTTATCGCCTGGCTGTATTGAAAAACCTGTTAAGCCAAATAAATCTTCCGGACAATAAAAAGCATAACCTTTATCCCATACAAGTACATCATCATTGTAACCACGAAAACCGGGTTTAATCGTAACATCATTACTATCCTTAAGTAAATGACCTAATACGCCATACCCAATCCGTTCACGCACAATAGGACATCTCACTATTGAAAAGCCACCAATTTGGTCTTTGATACTAGTGATGTCAATTCCACTAACCTCTATACCTCTGGCATTCCCAATTACGAATTTGTATCCTAGTTCACCACCAACATCATAACTATAGTTATTGTGTATCTGTGCTTCTTTATATGGATCATCGGGTTTGCCCATTGCACGTGGCATTGTGAAATCCCCTGGTCCGATTGTAAGCCCTTCCCATAATGTATTTGTATTATATAAATGCCTGGTAAAGAATGGTCTTCCGGTTTTGTCATAGAACAAAGCTCCAAGTCTTACTTGTTCTCCTGCGGGATAACCTCTAAGTTCATTTGTAAATTTTGGATTTTTGTAGTTGTAATATCCGGCTGTTAATATATGAATAGACAGGACAGATTCATTAATATCATCACCAGCACCTGCCGGCTTATACATCCTTTTCACTATTGCCATTCTAGCTCCTCCTGTAGTAATAGCTACGGCATCTTCTGAAACTATTGTGAAAACTTCATATGAATCATATGATTGAGCACCAGCATCATCAGTGAATGTTACTCCTCCAAATTCTGCTGAATACCATATTCTTGGGATAAGTTCATGTATAGTAACTTCACTCGGAATATCACGGGTACCACATAATGCTTTGTTCTCTCCATCAGTGTAATTTTCATCGCCATAAACTCTTGTATCAAGCAATATTGGCTTTGTAATATAATCCATTGTTACCTGAATCTGATTATTTTTCCCGCCAGCCAAATTGGACACGTCAATTTCTTGTCTTTCCCTTACATTAGCAAGAACATTCATTTTCTTTATATGAGCCATATCCTTTGCTGTCTCAATAACAATAGTAGTTTCCATTAATTCATCAATAGTAACAGTGCCAAGATTCTCACTACCGGTAAAGTCAAGTGTCATTAATTCAGATGAAACATCACCATCATAGAAAATAACACCTGGTTGTGCAGAATTATAATCATTTGTATAAAAAGCTGCTATCTGTATAGAATCATAGTCTGTATCAAGACTTCCTAGTATTATTCTTATCCGTTTTGAACAATTCTCATCAGGGGCTCCTCCTTCATATTGCTGAAAATCATCAAACCATATTCCAATAGTACTTGGAGTAACAGCAACAGGTGTTGTTAAATATGACCAATCAGTATAATATCCTGCTTTAAAGAATCTCCATGTAAAGAAGTACATCCCTGCCTTACAATTTCCACCTGAAGGAATGCTTGCAATTTGAAAAGTTCCATACACTGGATCCATAATAGGGAAAAAATTTACAAATTTTTCTTCCAAAGTAACGGGCCCACCGGAACCTATATTTACAACTCTCGGCTGATTAAAATCGTCTGACCAATATATCCCTTGAATATCATCATTCTCATAATATCCGAACATTGAAGTTATTGGATGATCCAGACTTAAACTTAATTCTGTATTACTACCCTGCCAAAGAATAGTATCATCTGTAAAATCTCCTGTTTCATCATAAGTTATTTCTATAATTAATACATCATTTGTTTGATTATTAAAAATAAGAAGAAAAAGTCTGCTGCGAATCCAACAATGTGACATAATTGTATCATATGGAAGGGTTTGAAATACAATTAATGTTCCTTTTAAATTTGTCCACATGTGATTTCCGTCTTCCAGATCCATGATAATCCCATTACGGTTATCACGCATAGTATTCGCCGGTTGATCATATGGATTAAAGTCCACATGAAGGCCATCATATATTTTATTTACTGCTTCCATTAATATTGTTCTTTCTCAAATGGCGTTTCTTTTCCATCTTCAGCTCTTGCATTTCGTATTGCAATACTATAATCTGCTTTAAGGTCCTTAATCGTTGCTATATGACCTTGCCTGAGCAATGTTCCACTCTTAAATATTTTCCAGTAATATTTTTTTGCGTACTTATAAACAATGAATTTTGTAATTGCATCAATATGAGATTCATTTACAATCCAGTATCCTTTCTGATCCATCTCAATATAGGTGTAAACAAGAGTAACCTCCTTGTTTTCATATTCTTGAATCATATGCAATTGATCTGTAATTTCTTCCCACATCATGGCATTTAACCAGGTTGTTTCCATGGGGATCCAAAGTTTTGTCAAATCCCTGTCATAAACATCTGCCCCTACTATCGTGTCTTCTTTGATGATTATATTTGCTATGTCACGATATTGCACATTAGCCTCATCTTCAAAATCCCCGGGAAAAACACCAATGACCCTGTAACAATCTGCCGGAAGATCAATATAACAACCGGTTAATGTTACCGTAAGGGCTTTTACTTTATAACCTGATGCAGATCCTATCGCTCTTTCAAGATATTTTGCCCATTTAAGCATTTGATTTGGATAACGTGAAAGATTTTCATCTGTTTCCTCAATAGCATTTATTAATGATTGCCTTATCGATGTTCTTTTCATGATTTTACTAATTCATAAATATTATCTGTGTCCAATGAGTCTTGAAACATTTCTGACAGTTCCTTACAGGGAGTCCAGATATATTCGGGATCGATCTGATCTCCACTCATATTTATCGAAAACATGTCTCCAAAAAGTTTATTGCTTATAAAATATTTTCCTTTTTCTCTTTTCTCTAATTTCCTCACCGGTTCTTTTTCAAGGGTAAGTTTTACAGGAGACTTAATACTACTTGAGTTTATCTTTATGGTCCATCCATTTATCACCGCTCTCCAAGCATAATAAAGATACATCTGTACAACCCAATGAAAATTTCTTGACATAATTTTTGGATCACCATAATAATTCTCTAATCGCTTTTTTATCCTACGTTTTATTTGCGGATACTTGTCCATAGTCATCTTTCAGTATATTTAACTGGCTTTGTGAATCATTAATAATATCTATAATTGCTTTTTCAGCAATAGCCATATCCTTAGTTAAGAAATCTATCAAGGCTCTTTGGGCTATTGAAGGATCCAGAGGGTATGGATCTTCAAATGTCATGTTTCTTAATGTTCCGGAGTCATATATTTGAATATCCATAGGATTTTCAATAATTACCATGGCAGATCCTTCCATGATGTAAGGAGTTATATAAATGGTATCACCTACTTTGCAGTAATAACCATATTCTCCATGGATATCTTCACCAATTTCCTGCTTCATCATAAGAGTATTAAAATCGGTTTTTTCAAATTGCATTATAGCACCTGATCCAGATATACGATAGGTACCAATATCATCCGGAAATTTAATTACCCGGGGCAAAACATATTTGCCAAGAGTAATGCTATTATAAACTATAAGAGGGTCATCCGATGCATTTATCTTTATCCATGAGAATTTAAACATTCGCTGGATCCAGACAGGATCAAGTTCGTTAGTGAATTTATATTCTTCAACTATATGTACTGCACGATATTGATTAATTTTATGGAAAACCCACATTGGTTCAAGTTCGGAGTCATCATCCAGTGCTCCCTTTATTTCCATGATATCGTAAATAATTTCTGAAAATAACATGATTTATAGTATTAATTTATATTTCCATTTAAATTTACCTGCTGTTTTTCTTATATTTCTTAAAACACAAGAAATATTATGAATACTTAATCCTTCTTGAGCTTCTTTAATAGAATCCCAATGTTTTATAAAATTATTATTCTTGTCATATTGAGTTATTTCAACTTTTTGACAATCCGACATTTTTATCCTAGTTTTATTTGATATAGTAGATTTTTTCAGTGTAGATAAACTCATTTTAACTCTTGTACGAATTGAATGTGGACGTTCTGCAAATCTCTTCAATCCAGACTTACTCATTTTCAATCTTGTTTTTTCTGATACTACCATTCCTAAATTGCTATTAGCAATTTTACGATTATTAAACCAAGGATTATATGAATCAATAAAAAATTGTTCCTTATCAATTAATTCCTTTCTTTCACACCCAAGTAAAACAAAAAATTGAAAATCAGATTCTCCATATTTATTGAAGTGAAATTGTAATTTTTTATTATCATGAATATTCCTTCTTAATCTTGATAGATGAAGATTTCTCCTCATCCGAAGATTAACAGCACTTCCTATATAAATTTTTTCTGGTTTTATTTTCGACTGAATTTGATATATTCCAGATATTTCTGCAAATGTCATATCCTTGAATTTTAGTTAAGTAATATTATGCTACTGCATCGGGAACGATTGCTGTAAGAACAACACCCAAATTAGTAGTTGCTGTTAAAATCCATTCTGTAGCAGAGATCAATTCCATAACAATTGAAGTGTCTGATGGAATTGCAGCCTCAACATTAGTTGTGATATTATTTAATTTAACCGCTGCGGCATCATCAGGATGAACTCGGAGTTCACAACCGGTTCCATCTATCATACCTCTTATAATTGTCCCGACAGGAGTATCTGCACCCTTTGGAAGAGAAACTATATAATCTATATTTGCAGAGGTAATGATTACAAATTGATCAGCACCGGTTAACTGGCCGGTTGTTAATCCGTCATTAGTTGCTACATGTGTCACACGTTTACCTGAAGCACCATCTTTAATTGTAAGACCATCAATAGTAATGCCGGCTCCTGCTGTTTTTTCAACCATATTACCGGCTATCAGGTTCATGCTTGTATTAGTAAGATAAACCCTCTCTTCATTAATTTCAATGAAAAGTTTGTTTCCTTCAGATCCAAATCTTAATTTTCCAACTCTTGTTGGAAATTCAATGTAAGATTGAATCAGATTAGCTTTTAATTTTGGCTTTTCCATAATTTATTTTCTTAGTTTTATTTTAGTTTTAAAAATTACAATGCAATCAAAATTGCTGCAGCAGCTAATACAGCACTACATACTTTCCAAAATCCTTTTCCTCTTTTTTCGTCTTTAACATCATCTTGTAACAGATCGATCTCAGTATCTTTATTGATGATAATATCTTCATAAACTACCTTTTGAGATTTAAAATTGTCTACCTGTTTGCTATACGAAGAAGATAGTTCAGTATTAAGTGCTAAAATATTCTGACAATTCTTAACCTGTAATTCTAAATTAGTTGTTAAAAACCAGAGTTCGTTGTTTTCAAGGTAATCTAAATGAATATTTCTGACTTGAGGTTCGTTAAATGGATACTTATAATCACCTGGGTAGGGATACGCAGCTTGTAAGAAAGCATAACTACTGTCAGCTAGTATATTTATAAGACTATCTTTTATAGCTCTTAAATTAGCTTGGAAGCCATCTCCTCGCTTCTTTAAGACTTTAGTTTCGCCTTTTAGCTTATCAATTTCAACTATTAAACTATCGTTTTCACTCTCCAAAACAATATTCGTACTATCGCTTTTGTTAAGATCCTTACGTAAAAGAATATTCTTAAAATCTAGCTCAGCGAATCTATTAGCCAACTGAGCAACTTTACTTCGTTGACAACCATTGCCTCCTAAAGAAAGGATGAATGAAAATATCAATATTGCTGTTCCAAGAGTTTTCAAGCGATTGATATTCTTGTTTAAGAAGTCAAGGGCTTTCAGTAAATAACTAAGTATTTTATTCATAATATTCAACTGTTAAATTTTGTTCTTTATCCATTATTCCCCACATAAGAATTATTTCATCATGGGCAATCTCAAATTTGAGTAATTCAATTATATCGCCTATCATAACTGAGTTTTCACATCAAAGCATGGACAATCTTTCATCCATTCATTTTTACTTATAACTCCATCACCATTTAGATCTACTGACAGATCTCTGTGCCCTACCGCTTCGCTTCCCGGGAACATACTTTCAAGTGCTTTGTCCAGCGCTCTCAAAGCATGGACCTGAGCAACCGTTCTGGTATCTTTTGGTTTTGGAATGATACCTGGTATGGTTTCTCTAGTCAATCCACCTACATAACAAATCCCGACTGAGTGCAAATTTTTCCCTTTTGCGTGGGCCCCAATTTCTTTCAATAGTCTACCAATGTCAATAGACCCATCCAAATGAATTAAGAAGTGATATGCAAATTTCCGGAATCCTCTTTTCCGGTGCATCTTATCATAGTGCTTCAGGGGATGGTCAATGCCTTCCTGATCAGCTGAGCAGTGATATACTCTATGCCATATTGATCTCATTCAGAAAAAAAGTTAGTCAAGAATTTACCAATTAAACCTATACTCAAACTAATATAAGCCATTAATTCAATATCTTTAGCTATTGCAAAAGCCGTAATACCTCCAGCAATACTTAATAATCCATCACCAAA